>Ga0265798_10000133_pt1 | contig 143839 bp, 104 predicted proteins | sample P3T30metagenome_FD_192430 | JGI IMG/M metagenome (GOLD analysis project Ga0265798, IMG submission 192430) | Plant litter microbial communities from East Loma Ridge, Irvine, California - P3 T30 | ecosystem: Environmental > Terrestrial > Plant litter > Unclassified | place: USA: California...
GTCAGTTTGTTAATGAACTTGCGTTTGATTGCGGGTGCAAAAGTACTACTTCTTTTGTCTTTTCAAAGCGCTTTGCAAATGTTTTTTGAATATATTTCTTAACTCTTTGTTAACGTGAAACTTGGAAAGGGAAGTTTTTTTTGGTTAGCTCCAGTTATTATACAAAATAGCAAAAACAAAGCGCAAAGTTTACTCTTACATAAAGAACACTTAGAAAAGTGAGGTTTAAAAAACCACCTCCCCTCATAGCCCCGATCGAGCCGGCAGCCTCGAAGCCTGCCTGCCGGTAGGCGGGCGCAGCGAAGGGCTACAGGCGAGAGCGGGCGCGACCACTGCAGATATGCGCTTGCCACAGCTGCTCTTATACAATATAAAGTTAAAGATATTTATATGCTATAGTAATATTTTTAATTTAGTAAGGTGAGATACTATTTGTAGACGAAAAAACTTTATCCATCTAAGCCTCCCCTGCTAATGCCTGATAAAATTGAAATTAAAGAAAATAAAGCAACCCGACTTTTGCCCTGGGTTACTGCTACCGCAATGTTTATACAGTCGCTGGACGGGACAATTTTAAATACCTCATTACCTTCAATAGCGAGAGATATGGGAAATTCTCCAACTCAAATGCATTCTGTTATAGTAACTTATACACTTACCCTTGCACTGTTTATACCGCTATCAGGTTGGTTAGCAGATAAATTTGGAACCCGCACCATGTTTATGATTGCCGTTTTCCTGTTTGTAGCAGGATCTGTAAGTTGTGCCAGCTCTGTTGATATTCAAACCTTTAACTTGTCTCGTGTTGTTCAGGCCATTGGCGCATCCATGATGGTTCCGGTCGCCCGGCTTGCCATCTTATATCAATACCCCAAAAAAGAACTCTTAAAGACTATGAATTTTATTACGGTGTTTGGACTTCTGGGAATGGTTGTGGGACCAAGCCTTGGCGGTTTACTTTCTGATCAGTTATCTTGGCATTGGATTTTTCTTGTTAATGTACCCATTGGTATTATAGGCATATCACTGGCATATAGGGTTATGCCTAACTTTAAGCACGCAGTGGGCAGATTCGACTTTAGGGGGTTAGTATATTTTAGCCTCGCACTAATATTCATCACTATGGTATTAGAACTTGCGAGTACCGGTTTTACCCATCTAATGATGATACTTGGGTTGCTGTTTCTTTCTGGGTTATTATCTGTCGTTTATTTTATACATTATAAAAGAACAGAAAAACCTATTATCGACCTTAGGCTCCTAAACATAAAAACCCTGAAAATTGGCCTGACCGGAAGCCTTATTACAAGATTAGGCATTGGTGGGCTGCCATTACTTTTACCATTAATGCTTCAAACAGGCTTTGGATATTCAGCATCCGTTTCAGGGTTGCTATTATTGCCGTCTGCATTAGCAAATGTAGCAATAAAGCCATTTATGGTGCGCATTATAAAAGCATTAGGCTACAGAACCATACTTATTACTAACACCATATTATTAGGTGCGGTACTTGTTATTTTAGGATTTGTAGAGAGAGAAACCCCAATAGGATACTATATCGTGTTAATGATTTTTTATGGATTTTTCACTTCGATACAGATGTCAGCAATGAACACAATAACCTTAGTAGACCTGGATGATGACACAAAAAGCGGCGGCAATACTATGCTTGTAATCATGCAGCAGCTATCGGTAAGTTTTGGCGTATCGGTTGCCAGCCTCGTGCTATCGTTTTTCCAGTCGGATGCTTTTGAAATGAATAAAACACAGCCGTTTCATTATACATTTATTGCGTTAGCAATTTTTACCATTTTTTCAAGCTTAACCTTTAGAAAGCTTAGTAAAACAGATGGCAGCGGGTTCGTATAAAAGGCGAACACTACATCTTAATTCAAAGACATAAAAAAACCCGCAAACACTAAGTATTTGCGGGTTCATGACAGCTTTTGTAAGCTTGTCAGTCGGGGTGGCAGGATTCGAACCTGCGACCTCCTGGTCCCAAACCAGGCGCGATGACCGGGCTACGCTACACCCCGAAAACAGCGGAGAGACAGGGACTCGAACCCTGGCGACGTTTGCACGTCGACAGATTAGCAATCTGCTCCGTTACCACTCCGGCACCTCTCCTGCTTTTGCAAAAAAGTTATCCCTTTTTGCGGTTGCAAATGTAACATTTTTATTTAATTCTTTGCAACTATTTTTAAAGGTTTTTTTCTTTTTTTTCAGCCTTTACACCAAAGTAATTAACAGTCAGGCTCATGCATGCACGAATTTATTTTATACATTTTAGTGTATTAATAAAATACGACTCCGGATAGTACTTTTGTTTCATACTCTCGCTGTCTAATTCCTTTTTAACATTATAGTCGGCAATCTCTGTAGCGTACTTAACCCTTATAAAAGATATTGGCGATTTTTCAAGATCCTCAATAGTTCCTTTAGCAAAAAGAAATGTAGCCGTAAGTATCCTTATGTTATTTTGTTCATTGCTGTCATATACCAGTCCGCTGCACTGGTCTTCGCTTGCACTTATAAGTGTAACTATCTTACCATTTGCTAACTGCAGGTATATTTTCGATGTTTTATCTATGCAGTACACTTTTGGGAAGTCTTTACCTTTTGCTAAAAACTGAAAATTTAGCATGGGTACACCGTCGCTGTTTGTTAATGAGAAGAACATGAACTGAGATGTGCCTGCAAAAACCTTTTCATACATTAGGTATTCCCGGGTGGCTTTTACTTCCTGCCCGTCTTCTTTAGTAACAACGGTGTACTTGCACTCGTCTTCCTGAGCACTGAGCAAAATTGAGGCTGTAAGCAGTAAAAATGTAAATAACGTTTTCATTAAATTATGTGTAATGTATATAATAACGGTGCCAAATATAAATAAAATTAGCTACGCAACACCCTAATTAAAAGTATCTGCAATAATATTAGTGCTTAATTTTATAAATGATAAAATTTAAGTAGATTTGGTAATGATAACCTCCCCTACTATGCAAAAATATTTACGGCTTGCCTTACTACTGTCTGGCACTATAGCCACCACTATGGCCTTTAAAGACAATACCAATTACACACCTGCCATACCCGTGAAAGAAACGTTCATTGCCGGGCCCGCCGAAAATTATGCAACCTATTGCAGCGGATGCCACGGCGAAAAAATGGACGCATTTACCGACAGGAACTGGAAACATGGCAACAAGTTGACCGACCTCATGAAGGCTATAAAAAATGGTTATGCAGATGAGGGGATGCCGGCATTTGCTAAAACCTTTACCGACAAAGAAATAAAAGAACTGTCTGAGTATATTCTTAAAGGGATAAAAAATGTAGAAGCCTACAACTTTGATAATGCTCCTGTTAGCGCTACTTTTAAAAGCGACAGGCTAACTGTAACGTTAGATACAATTGCCACCGGCATTAAAGTGCCCTGGAGTATGGCGTTTTTACCTGACGGAGCAATGCTGGTAACCGACAGAAATGGCAAACTGTACTACGTAAAAGACAAACAGAAACAGGAAATTAAAGGAGTTCCAGATGTTTTAGCTGAAGGACAGGGCGGATTATTTGAAATTTTGTTGCACCCTGACTTTGCGAAAAACAGCATTATTTATTTAAGCTATTCTAAACCTAAAAAAGCTAACGGTAAATTATTAGCAACCACCGCGATTATGCGCGCCAAACTTAGCGGAAACAGTTTAACTGACCAGCTGGTAATTTTTGAAGCGTTGCCCTATGCCCCTACGCGCCATCATTATGGCGGAAAAATGGTATTCGATAAAGGTGACCTTTACATATCTGTAGGAGAGCGCGGTAACGAACAGCAAAACCCACAAAGCTTAAACGACAATCAATTAGGTAAAATACACCGGCTTAAAGAGGATGGCACCATACCAACTGATAACCCGTTTAAAGATAAGGATGGAAAAGCCACTTCTCTTTACTGTTATGGCAACCGCAACCCGCAGGGACTGGCCATACACCCTGTTACCGGCGCACTTTGGGAAACTGAACATGGGCCCCGCGGAGGAGATGAAATTAATATAATTACACCCGGCATAAACTACGGCTGGCCTCTAACCAGTTACGGAATTAATTATGACGGTAAGCCAATTACAGATAAGGCTACTGCAAAGGGTATAAAGGCACCGGAATTATATTGGGTACCGTCTATAGCACCATCGGGCATGGCCTTTTTAACCAGCAATGTTTATAAACCCTGGAAAGGTGCGCTCCTTGTAGGCTCGCTTCGTTTTAAATATTTAAACCTTTGCTACCTTGACGGCAATAAAGTTATAGGCCAGGAAAAACTGCTCAAAAACATAGGCCGCTTACGCGATGTGCGCGTAGGCCCGGATGGATATATTTATGTAGCGATAGAAGAACCTACCGCTGCCGTGTATAAGCTCATACCGGTTCAATAAACAGTCTTTACAAATAAAATAAAGCCTTGCAAGAGCATTGGCCCTTACAAGGCTTCGTTTATACACTTGATTATCAATACATTTTAAAAAATTTTGTTAAACATCTAAATATCGGGAAAATCCGATATATCTTTGCATTATGGAACAGGTAGATATTTTTAAAGCATTATCTAACAGAACCCGCCTGCAAATGCTGGAGTGGTTAAAAGACCCTGCACTAAATTTTCCTGACCAGCAACCTGTAGGTTATGAAAACGGTGTTTGCGTGGGCCAGATACAGGCTAAGGCTGCATTAACGCAGTCTACCGTGTCAGAATATCTGGCTATACTGCAGCGCGCAGGTTTTGTATCGTCTAAACGTGTAGGCCAATGGACGTACTATAAACGCAATGAAGAGGCTTTTGCAAAACTGAGTAAAATAATTGAATCGAGTATATAATTTAATAAAGTAAAGAATGAACACAGATAATTTGTTTCAGCCTTTTAAGCTGAAGTCATTAGATATAAAAAACCGGATTGTAATGGCGCCAATGACGCGTTCTTTTTCGCCAAACGGAATCCCTACTGATGAAGTTGCCGCATACTATGAAAAAAGAGCCGAAGGCGAGGTGGGTTTAATACTATCTGAAGGTACAGTTATAGACCGCCCATCGGCTTCTAACGATGCTAATGTTCCCCATTTTTACGGCGATCAGGCATTAGCAGGATGGAAAAAAGTTATCGATGGCGTGCACAAGGCAGGCAGCCAGATGGGCCCGCAAATATGGCACATGGGCATTATGGATAACCACCATTCCGGCTGGTTGCCACCCGTACCTTTTGAGGGGCCGTCCGGGCTAAACCGTCCCGGCAATACAAATGGCAGCACAATGACTACCAAAGATATTGAAGATGCTATACTTGCCTATGGTAAAGCTGCCGTCGATGCTAAAAATGCGGGCTTTGATACTGTAGAAATTCACGGTGCACACGGCTACCTCATCGACCAGTTTTTCTGGGCAGGCACTAATGAGCGCACTGATATTTATGGCGGAAAAACAATTGCAGAGCGCAATCGCTTTGGTGTAGAGGTTATTAAAGAAGTACGCAGGCAGGTAGGCGAAGATTTTGCAGTAATTATAAGGCTGTCACAATTTAAACCATCTGCTTATGACTTTAAACTGGCTGCAAATCCGCAGGAAATGGAAGCCTGGTTAAATCCGCTTGTAGATGCCGGTGCCGACATTTTACATTGTTCTCAGCGCCGTTTTTGGGAACCTGAATTTGAAGGATCTGACCTGAACTTTGCAGGATGGGCAAAAAAAATAACGGGTGCTGCCACAATTACCGTTGGCTCTGTAGGGTTAAGCGGCGATTTCTTTGGTGCCTTTGCAGGAGAAACCTCTCAGCCTACATCATTAGAGGAGCTTAACCGCCGTTTAGACCGCGGAGATTTTGATCTTGTTGGCGTGGGCAGGCCACTATTAAGCGACCCTAAATGGGTTTCTAAAATAAGAAAAGGTGAAACAGATAAGCTAAAAGGCTTCAGCAAAGAGGCCTTAGCAGAACTTGTGTTAGAGTAATTTTTTGTTTATATATATCCCGGAAACGGACAGTTACTTTTAAAAGTACTGTCCGTTTTTTGTATAGTGGCCTCCTATAATCCTGCCTGTTTATAACGCAGCAGTGCTTCGGTAAAATAATAGTCGCCGTAACTAAGCGGGGTATCAACTTCGGTATTATTAGGCATATTGCCCACACCGTGCTTTAATAAAAATCCGCCATTGGTTTTTGGCGCGGCAAAATATTCCGGTGCCATAAGACTGGTAAGCATATCTTTGGCATTTGCGTAGTATTTTTTGGCAAGCTCTTTATCAGAATAGGAGCCTAATTCTATTAATGCAGAGGCAATTATCGCTGCAGCGGAAGAGTCGCGTAAGGCAGTAGGGATACCGGGTGCATTAAAATCCCAATACGGTACTTTATCTTTAGGAAGGTTAGGGTGGTTTAAAATGAACCCTGCTATATTTTGTGCCTGCTGCAAATAAATTTTATTTTTTGTTTCGCGGTACATAATTACATAGCCATATAGTCCCCAGGCCTGTCCCCTTGCCCATGCCGAATCATCGGCTGCACCCTGATTGGTTATCCTGCGTACCACCGCTCCAGTATTTTTATCGTACACTACTTCGTGATATGAGCTATAATCCGGCCTAAAATGGTTTTTCATGGTCGTGTTGGCGTGGTTTACAGCAATTTCATAAAACTTTTTATCGCCACTGTTCTTAGATGCCCAAAAAAGCAACTCAAGGTTCATCATGTTATCGATAATAACAGGCATCTCTTCTTTAGCGGCGTGGTTCCATGGGGCGCTGTCCCAGGACTGTATGCATTTGGCAGTAGTATTGTACCGGGTTGCTAAAGATTTAGCACTATTCATCAGTATCAATTTATAATCAGCGTTTGGCTGCAAACGCTCTGCGTTGCCATAACTGCAATACATCATAAAGCCAAGATCGTGGGTCGACTTGTTAAACTGCTCTTTCTTTAAATCTTTTAAAGATCTGTCAGCGGCTTTTTTAAGAACCTCATTACCATTAGCTTCGTTAAGATATAGCAATGTACCGGGATAAAAACCACTGCACCACCAGCCGGAGTCGCTTGTTTCGAGCGAGTCGTTTTTTACATGATAGCTTTTAGGAAAACGTCCGTCAGGATTGCGTATACCCAAATATTCATATTGCCTGGCCGAAGCGCTAAGCGTTTCATTAATTTTGTTTTTGAAACTACCTGTTTTTTTAGAACCACAGGATGTAGTAAAAAAAGCAGCGAGTAAGAGCAGGAGGCAATAATTTTTCATTAAATTTTGTACTTTGTTTCCAAATTAAAATTCAAAATTAAATCCTTTTTTTGTCAGTTTTTCGTAGATGGCCTGGTCAAAAATATAGAGTTTGGCCGCACGGTGCGAAACGTCTTTTTGTTTCTCATCGAGTGGTTGTAGCAACTTCATGTGTAATATTTTGCGCCTGAAATTAGATTTATCCATCTCTATTCCAAGAATCTCTTCATAAAGTTTCATGAGTTCGAAAAGGGTGAATTTTTCGGGTAACAGGTTAAACCCTATCGGTGTAATTTTTATACGCGTTCGCAGGTTAGCAAGGCTGTATTGCAATATCTCGTCATGATCATAAATAAGCTTCGGGATATCTTTAATTTTATACCATTTGGCATCGGCAGCAGTAGAGCCTGCTTTAATGTTATAATCTTCCCTTTTTACAAGTGCATAGTAGCCTATCGTGATAACGCGCCCAAGCGGAAATCGATCAGGATCGCCAAATGCCTTAAGCTGCTCAAGGTAAATGTCATCAAGGCCGGTAAGTTCTCCTAATAACCTGTGTGCGGCATTATCTATACTTTCAGATTCTTTTATCCAGCCACCGGGCAAGCCCCACTCGCCTTTACGAATACCTTCGCCATGCTGTACAAGCAACACCTCAAGGCTACCCTGGTCGAAACCAAATATTACAGAGTCAATCGTTATGGCGTTCATAACGGTACTTTCCACTCTCCTGCCCGATTCCTTATCAATAAATTTCTTTAACATACCTTATCTTAACGTCAAACGAATATATGAAAAATTTAGCATTTGCCTTACAAACTGAACAATTAGCTAAATTTATAGCCGTAAAATTACAAAATTGATGCTATAGATGTAGCAGTAAAGGTAATGTTAGTTTAAATTCTATAATTACTACCCGTTTGACAACCAATTTTAAAGGCAAATATAATTTATAAGCGGGCTTATAAATTGTAATAAGTGTAACTATAACAATTATTTTTAGCAACTTTGTTAGAACCAACACTAATAATTATGTACAAACCTTTAAAAAACATTGCATTACTTCTAATAGTACTATTGCATTTTGCCGCTGCTAACGCTCAAAATGATGCTGCTGTTACAGTAAATCTGGCCAAAGAAATTGCCCCGATGAAACCCGTATGGGCATGGTTTGGCTATGACGAGCCTAACTATACTTACATGAAGGATGGCAAAAAACTTCTTACAGAAATTGCAGCACTAAGTAAGGTGCCGGTTTTTGTGCGTACCCACAGCCTGATGGTAACCGGCGATGGTATTGCGGCCCTAAAATGGGGTTCGACCAATATGTATACCGAAGATGCTGCAGGCAAACCCATTTATAACTGGAGGATTGTAGATAGTATTTTTGACACCTACGTATCCAGAGGAATGAAACCCCTCGCTCAAATAGGGTTTATGCCAGAAGCACTATCGTCGCACCCGCAGCCGTACCGCCACTACTGGAAACCCGGCGACCCATACACCGATATTATTACCGGATGGGCCTACCCTCCTAAAGATTATAATAAATGGCGCGACCTGGTGTACGAATGGGTAAAACACTGTGTAACATGTTATGGCAAAAAAGAAGTGGAAAGCTGGTACTGGGAAGTATGGAACGAACCCAACGGGCATTACTGGAAGGGTACTCAGGAAGATTTCTTTAAGCTATATGACTATGCGGCCGATGGGCTTAAGAAAGCTTTACCTACGGCAAAAATAGGCGGGTTAAATATTGCCGGAACCCGTGGCAAAGAAGCGCAGGACTGGACGAATAATTTTATTAGACATTGCATAAGTGGCACTAACTATGCCACCGGTAAAAAGGGTTCTCCGCTGGAGGCTATACTTTTTCATGCCAAGGGATGGCCTAAGCTTAAAGATGGTACTGTATATATGGATATGGCACCTCAGCTAAATGATATACAAACCGGTTTTAAAATAACCGCTTCCTATCCTGAGACTAAAAACCTGCCAATTATTATAGGAGAGTCTGATCCCGAAGGCTGTGCTGCGTGCGGCATGGCTACCAATCCTGAAAATGCTTACAGGAACGGTACTCTATACTCGAGCTATACGGCGGCAAGCTTTGCACGAAAATATCAGCTGGAAGATGAAACTAACGTGAATTTTATTGGAGCTGTTTAGTGGTCCTTTGAATTTGAGGACCAGCCCTGGTTTTACGGCTTTAGAGACCTTGCTACAAATGGTGTAGATAAGCCGGTACTTAATGTATTCCGGATGTTTGGCATGATGGGCGGCAAGAGGGTGTTGGCTACAAGCAACAGAATGTATCCGCTGGAAACGGTTTTAAAATCGAGCGTGCGTGGCGAACAGTCGGATATTGGTGCGCTGGCGAGCAAGGATACTAAATCGGCTGCCGTAATGGTATGGAATTATCATGACGAAGACAAACAAGGCGCTGCCGAAACGGTTAAAGTAACTTTACAGGATATTCCTGTAAAGCAGGCTACACTTAATATCTACCTTATAGACCAAGACAATAGCAACTCTTATGAAGTGTGGAAAAAAAAATGGGATCGCCACCAAAACCTACTCTGCAACAAATAGATACGATGGAAAAAGCAGGCAAGCTAAAATGCATCACTACAAAAAAATTAAAAATTACTAACGGCACAGCCGAAGTGCCGTTACAGCTAAAGCGCCAGGCAGTAGCCCTGGTAAAGCTTGACTGGTAGCATTTTTTTTAAAAATCGGGCATTCGTAACACGGCCTTAATATAATTATACCGATTTTTGCCCTAAAAATTTATCATGATTTTTAGGGCATTTTTTTTTGCTGTTCTAAGCATTACTACAACTTTACAGGCACAGGTTAAAAAGAAAAATATACAGGTTGCTTTTCTGGCCGATGTGCATTTGCAGGATTTGTACGGCAATTTAGCCGGGACAGACTATAAAGGCGTACTAAACCCAAAAGACGGTAACCTTACCCTATTAAGAACAATGGACGCCCAGCTGCATAGCACGAGGATATTTAACGAAAACTATTTTGCCTTTATAGCAGCGTTAAACGATATTGCAAAACGCGGCATACAATATGTAACCCTTCCAGGCGATTACAGCGATGACGGTCAGCCGGTACATGTTCGCGGGTTGCAGCGTATACTTAATGAATACAGCACAAAATATAATGTACAGTTTTTTATAACCACCGGTAACCATGACCCTGTAGGCCCGTTTGCGCAGAATGGCGGTAAGGAAGATTTTTTAGGTAAAGGTGGTAAGCGCCAGCCTATATTTAGTAAAGAAGGGATGTATGCACAAGATTTGTTTACAGATCTTCCCGTTGTAGTAACACCTGATATTGCTAAAATGGGCTACACGGGCATTACAGAATACCTGCATGATTTTGGGTTCTTTCCCCGAAAAAACAACAAATACTGGGCAACACCTTTTAGCACCTATACTCCTGATGATTATAGTTTTGAAAAAGCATGCGCGCAATCGGGATTAGAGCAACGTGTATATGATGTGGCACCGGGTTATACTGTGCCCGATGTAAGTTATGTTACAGAGCCTGTAGACGGGCTTTGGCTATTAGCTATAGACGGCAATGTGTATTTACCGAAAGGTAACGGCAATGCGGCTGACCCAATCACCTACCGTGGAGCTGATTTAGGTTATAACAACGTCCTTACCAATAAAAAACATTTAATTGCCTGGGCGCAAAAGGTTGCTGCTGATGCTAAGAGACTTGGCAAAACTTTGATTGCTTTTAGCCACTACCCTATGGTAGACTTTAACGATGATGCTTCGCCCGAAATTGAAAGCCTGATGGGAAAGGGTAAATGGCAGCTGGACCGTGTACCTGTTGAAGAGGTGGCGCAAACCTTTGCCGATGCCGGTATACAAATACATTTTGGCGGGCACATGCACATAAACGATACCGGTACCCGAACCAGTACTAAAGGTAACACGCTGGTTAATGTACAAACACCATCATTGGCAGCATACATTCCGGCATATAAACTGCTTACCATTAAAGCGGATAATGTACTGGAAGTTGAAACGATAACGATAGATAACGTTCCTGACTTCGATAGGTTGTTTCCGCTTTACGCAATGGAATACGATTTCCTTAAAAGCCAGAATGCAAAAGACATCTGGAACAAAGACATATTGAAGACAAAAAGCTACCATGAGTTTACTGATTTTCATTTAAAAGAGCTGGTACGGTTACGCTTCCTGCCGGATGACTGGCCTGTAGCGTTTAAAGATTTTATATTAAATGTTTCTGGGAAAGATTTAATACTATTATCAGGCATGGACAGCAAAGTATCTTATGAAGAACTTTTAAAGAACAAAACGAAGTATACTAAAGAATGGAAACAAGCTGAGCAACAAATCACAAAAACGTTGGCAACACGCGACTTAAAACTAAACGATTTTAAAAAGTGGACGGGCCTTGACCTAATAACCGATTTTTACCGCATTCGTAGTGCCGACCAGTTGGCACTTGCCGATATTAGTAAAGAACGTACTAAACAATACGAGTTTTTAGCTAAAAGTTTTGCTGAAAATTATTCAGTAAATACTGTTGACATTACTACAAAAAATCTCGGCTTGTTTTTTACTATACTTCATAAATTTTTAAACGGCGACCCGGCTAATCATTTTAGTATAGATATTATAACAAGTAAAATTAGAGATTTGGGAGAGTAAGCTCTTGTAACATTACTATAACATCAGTTATCAATATAATTTAGTATAAATAATTGGTCACGCAAAGTCGCAAAAAATTCAAAGCTGTATATTAAATTAGGTTTCGATACAGCGACTGGTAGGTAGGTCTGCGTAATCCAACTTTGCGTCTTGGCGACTTTGCGTGAATAAAATGACGAAAAAATTATGGCAATATATATTCACAAATGGTATAAAAACATTTAAATATTTATTCACTTATTGTCATTGTGAACAGAGGAGGCATTATCTTAATATAAGAAATCAATAAACATTGCTACGTGCCTCGCTAGAACGCGAACTGGTGTATTTACTCCAAACCTCTAACTTATTAAATTCGCAACAAAAGAAATAAACTGCGGCACCATTTGCATGATACCGCAGCACTTATATAACCCTGAAAAACAAAACTACTTTTTCTTAACCGCGCCTATCAGGGGGTTAACCCTAACATACCCCCCTTCATCAAATTTGATGTGGTAAGGCGAATCAAAAAATTTACTGGGCATATAATAATCTGTTGTAATAATTTGTGCCCCTGATTTTTTTGCAGCTTCAAAATGAGTGTAATCATTTTTACGGGCCTCTTTAGTGTCAGAGTCGGCGCGGGTACGTATTATGTAACCCTTTTTAATAAGTTCCGGTATTGTAGGATCTTCAGAGTTGTTGCGAAACATTGCTGCTGCCTCTGGGGTTCCCGGCTGAGCATCTACAAATACTACGCGCCCTTTTAACGACGGATGCCCCTGCATATACAGATCGCGCTTCTTGTCGCTGTTATCTAATATAAAAAAGAATTTGCCTTTTGCCTCTTTAAGGGTTGGCCAGTTACCTTTTAAAACCGCTTCTTCGAGCGTTTTATAGTTGCCTCTAACCATATCGGGAGTTATGAGTTTGTCAGCGCCAAGATTTTTACGAATTACGTCATCCACCTCATCAAACAACTTTGGTGTAAACATCTCCGGCACGGTGCCAAAACGGTTTGCATCGCCGTCTTTAGGCTCCAGTGTTATAAATACAGGAATATGGTCAGGATGCGCGTCAGACCATGTTTTAAGTTTTAGCAGTAAATCATCAAACGTAAGACTCGAGCTTCTGAAATCTATATCTGTAACATGAAAAACCTTAAAGCCCGGTCTTTTCATAACACCTTCAGGATCGTAAGCCTGTTCCGGCTTAGCAAGATCAAGGCCTTTAGGGTGTGCATATTTACCGCCTTTGCTATCGGCATAAATATCTATTTCAAGATTACGCAATCCCATATCAAGCTGTTTTGTAATATCTATATGCTCATACTGCAGCCCACTAAGCTGGTTAGCGGTGTCTTTTGCAGATATCACCTTATATAATGCCGGCTCTATTGCATTTTTATAACTGTTGTGCGACCCTATAACCTGTATTTGGTTTAGTTTAAGATTATTGTCCTGGCCGTGGACATTGAGAAAGGAACACCCTGTAATTAAGAGGGCAAGTACTGTACTAACTGGTTTCATATATGTTTAAAGTAACGTTTTGTTGTAGATACAAAAATACCCACATTATGTTACGGCTATGTTAGCCCTAAAAAAACAAAACATTGCTACAGCGTCAATTCTGTGTAAACGTTCATGTCGTATACATGTCTTGTAAACGTTATAGTATTAGCTACTATTTAAATTAAAGTAACACAAACTGCCATTTTAAAGGCATTTTGTGCTATTGGCTTAATTTAAAGATAACCTACAGGAAAAACGCTTTGGCAATTCATTTCTTTATTTCGCAATCGTAATTATGTTACATTTTTAAAGCAGGGAATACTACCGATGTAATTATCAATAGTACCCGCAAAACACATAACAAATTTAAAGAGATAACATCTATGATAATAAACTAAACTACACGGACTAAAAACACAAACAAAAACCGCAGTTGCTACGAACAACTACGGCCACAAATTAAGCATCGTTAACCAATAACTTAATCTCAATGTATTTTAAAAATACCTTAATAAATTTTAAAAGCGCCTGCTTTATTGTACCCGCTGTACTGTCGTTATCTGCAGGCTACGGTAATACAATGCCGGGAGAGCTAAAAGTAAACATAAATCGCGAAACATTATTAGCATCTGCAGTACAACAAACTGTAAAAGGTACAATAACCGACGAAAATGGCCTGCCGCTTCCGGGGGCTACTGTTATGGTAACCGGCACAAACACTATCGCAACTACAGATATAGACGGTAATTTTGAAATTGCCGCCGCTAATGGCGCAACGCTCGATATAATGTATATGGGTTACAAAACGCAAGTCATAACAGTTTCTGGCCCAACAGTAGCTGTAAAAATGGTACCCGATGCCTCTGAACTTAATGAGGTACTTGTAGTGGGCTACGGTAAACAGGCTAAAAAAGACGTTACAGGAGCTGTGAGCCAGATTAGCGAGAGCCAGTTTAGGCAGGGTGTAAACATCTCTACAGATCAATTATTGCAGGGTAAAATTGCCGGTGTGCGTGTTACGCCTACCAGTGGTGAGCCGGGAGCAGGTATAAACGTAAACATACGTGGTGTAGGCTCTATACGTAGTGGCAGTACACCTTTATTTGTGGTAGATGGTGTGCCATTAACTAACGACGGTGTAAGCCCTACAGGTGCAAACGTAGGCTTTGGTAGCTCTGCAGCAAAAAACCCGTTAAACTTTTTAAATACCAGCGATATCGAGTCGATATCGGTACTAAAAGATGCTTCGGCGGCAGCCATCTATGGTGCAAGGGGCTCTAACGGTGTCGTAATTATAACTACAAAAAAAGGTGCTAAAGGCAAAGCGGGTTTTACAGTAGATTCTTACTTAGGCTTCTCTAAAATAATGAACAAGCTTGATGTGCTTAGCGCAGATGAGTACCGTAAAGCTATATCAGACCCTACTTTTGACCACGGTGGCAATACCGACTGGCAAGATGTGATTTTTAGAGATGCAGTTACAAAAAACAACTCATTCTCGTTCTCTAAAGGCACAGATAGCGGTAACTATTACGTATCTGTAGCACAAATGGATCAGGAAGGTATTGTTAACAACAGTAATTTTAGGCGTACTACAGGGAGGATAAACGCAGCCGAATCGTTCTTAGACGATAAGCGTTTAAAGGTTAAAGTTAACCTTACTGCCAGTGAGACTAAAGACGATGGTGTACCAACAAGCGATGATGGTGGGTCTGACGGACAATTGATCATCCATACACTTATGGCAAACCCTACCCGATCTGTATTTGATGCAGACGGAAACTATACTAACTTTAACATGAATGCCCACTACAACCCGGCATACCTGTTAAGTATTTATGAAGATGTAACCCGTACCACACGTATATTGGGTAACATGGAGACGTCTTTCAGGATACTGAAAGGGCTTGAATATAAATTAAATTTAGGTATAGACAGGTCTGTCGCAGAGCGAAATACAACAATTTATCGTAACCTTACCGACCGTAGCACGACCGGCCGTTATGTACAGGGTAATACAGACTCTAAAAATACTTTAATAGAGCATTATTTAACGTACGACTTCCTGACAGGTAAACACAAGTTTGATGCTATGGCAGGTTTTTCTTACCAAAAATTCGAAACAGGGGGCACAAGCTTTATTGTAGACCAGATAGGTGTTAAGGGCGAAGGCATTAAGCCATCTATTAACCCAGGCTATAAAGGTGTACAAATGGGTGTATCTGGCTTTGCACAAATCAATGAGCTGCAGTCTTACTTTGGCAGGATAAATTATGCTTTTGATGGCAAATATCTCCTAACAGCATCGCTTAGGGCAGATGGTTCTACACGTTTTGGCGAAAATAACAAATACGGTTACTTCCCATCGGCAGCGGCAGGATGGAATATCTCTGAAGAGAGTTTCCTTAAAGGGTCGTCAATTGTAAATAATCTTAAACTTCGCGCAAGCTGGGGCCAGACCGGTAACCAGGAAGTACAAAATAAAGTTACACAAACCAGCTACTCCTTAACGGCCGGAGATGGCTACTATTTGTATGATGACTTAGGGCTGGTAAACGGTATAACCTATTCAAGAACGGCTAACCCCGACCTTAAGTGGGAAGTGGTAACACAATATAATGTTGGGGTTGATTTTAACCTGTGGGCCGATAAACTATATGGTAGTGTTGATTACTTTAATAAAACTACTACCGATGCTATTCTTTTTATCCCGGCTCCGGTATTAAGCTCTACAGATAATGTTTGGACAAATATGGACGGTAAAATTGTTAACAGCGGCCTTGAGTTTATGTTAGGCTCTAAGATCGTAAATACCGAAGATTTTACCTGGGATTTAGATGTAAACGGTGCGACGCTTAAAAATGAAATCAAAGACCTTCCAGTATCGCAAATTTTATCGGGTACTATATCCGGACCGGGACAGTCTGGTGTAACAGGTAATATTTACAAAAGTGGCTATGCAGCAGGATCTTTTTACCTAAAAGAACACATAGGTTTTGATGCTGATGGCAAAGAGATATTCAAGGATCAGAATAATGATGGCGTGATTAATGATGGCGACCGTAAAATATTTGAAGGTGCCATACCTAAGTTTACGTATGGCCTAAACAGCAACATGCGCTATAAGGATTTTGATTTTTCATTCTCTATCATTGGCCAGACTGGTGGTTACTTATTAAATAATACAGGCCTTAATGCCCTTAATATTAATAACCTTGCTTCTGACAGGAATACACTTTCTGATTATTATGACTCGGGCGCAAATCAATCAAATGCACCTCAGCTTTCATCGCTATATCTTGAAAAATCAGATTTTATAAGGCTTAACAGTGCCCGTTTAGGATATACTTTTAAACACCCGAGCCTTGCCTGGATGCAAAGTTTAAACCTATACATTACAGGACAAAACCTTTTTACAATTACTAATTATTCCGGTTTCGATCCGTTAATTAACAGCAACAAGTCTACTAACGGTAACCAATCTCTTGGTATTGATTATGGAAGCTACCCAACTGCAAGAACAATTATACTTGGTGCAACATTTAAAATATAACGCTATGAAAATAAAAACAATATTTAACAGTAAAATTATAATCACGGCCTGCCTTACTGTAGCCTTGGCAGGATGTACTACACTTAACGAGGAGGTACTTGACGAAGTTTTAGTGGGTCAGCCTTCCAGCTCTATCAATGCACTGGCAGCTGTATATGATCGTTTAGGCGAAGATACCTTTACTAATGCAGGTGGTATGCTTGCCATGCAGGAACATACGAGCGATGTTAGTATACTGCCTACACGCGGATCTGACTGGGGTGACGGAGGTAAATGGCGCGCTATGCACGAGTTTACATGGGCACCGGATAATGCTGTTATTACAGATAACTATAGCCGTATTACCAATGGTATTACCCGCTCTTTAGTAGCTATTAAAACGATAACAGATGGTAACGACGAGCAAAAAGAATTGTTGCTTGCCGAAGCAAAAGGTATGCTTGCTTTTTATACCTACCATACGATGGATCTTTACGGACAGGCGCCTTACCGCGACCCTCTTGTAACCGGGGCTCCGATACAAGTACTGCAGTCTGCCGACGGCATAGACAAACTTATTACTGATGTAGAAACTGTTTTACCAAACCTTGCTAACATGGGACTGCAACGTACCCACAATGGCAGGTTTACAAAAGAGGCTGCTTATGCATTACTTTCTACCATGTACCTTAACCGTGCCGTGTTGAAGGACCGTTATAATGCTACATCAAGCTTTAACTTTAGCGAGGCAGCTGTAAGCGGTGGGGGTAGCGATATGGACAGGGTAATTTATTACACAAGCCTTCTTATAGATTCTGGCAGGTTTACACTTGCAAGCAATTATTTTGATAATTTTTCTATAAACAACAATGGTGCAACAGAACTTATTTTTGCAATCACACAAAAAATAGATAACCTGCATAACGGTAGTAATGACCTTGCTTACAACTCTATGGAGCGTAATCAAAGATGTTCGCCTACTAACAGGGGTACTAATGCATCTTGCCTTACGCCGGAGTTTTATGCAAGCTGGGAAGGCCATCATAACGACCCGCGTTTTAGCCGCAAATACCAGTATGCAGACGGTACCTGGTTTATGAACGATGGTACTGATGTTAGTGTACCATTTGTAACAGGCTCTATATCGGGAGTTAACCAGCCCTGGTTCCATTTTAACCGCGGTATACAGGCAGGGCAGCAATATGGGCCTAAGTTAACTTCGACAGGTGCATTTGAATTGACATCTGATGGAAGGGTAAAAGTATCGGCACTTGTGTGCGAAAAAAGCGCCACTACACCTATGGTCTTTACACCAGAACTAAACTTTGACAACCCTACGCAGGCGGTATTTGCACAAAACCAGATTAACCGGGGTACACGTTGCTTTAAGTTTGAATTTGACCCTCAGGCAGGCAATGGCGCAAGTAATGTAGACATCCCCCTTTACCGCTTAGGTGGCATTTATACCATGAGGGCAGAAGCTTACCTGCGTAAAGGTAACAATGGTGCTGCCCTTGCAGATATTAACCTGCTGCGTACAGCAAGAACACGTGAGTCGCTTTATGGCAATGTACCGGGTGCTGCAATAACATCTATAGATATGGACATCCTTTTCCGCGAAATAGGTTTTGAAATGTACTGGGAAATGTGGAGAAGGCCACAAATGGTACGCTTTGGCAAGTTTGATGCTGCAAGGCCTACATCTGCTAAACCGGCATCACAGCCATTCAGGAGGGTATTCCCTATACCACAGCGCGTAATGGATGTAAACAAACAAATTACACAAAACTTTGGTTACTAACCCAAAAAATTTACAGCTAAATATTTCCTGCAAAGCCACTTTTTAAGTGGCTTTGTTGCTTTATAACAACTGAAAACCAACCATATACAAAATATTTTAATACCTTTCCAACCTTTTACCACTATAATTGCTCTATGTATAAAACAATATACCATGCAAACACCTGCCATTTTAAAAAGATTGCTGTTCTTAGCACTCATAGCCATACTGTCTTTCCCCTTTACTTCGGTTGCACAATCTGTAAAACACGTAATTGAGGGGACTGTTTATGATGAATTTAAAAAACCATTACCTAATGTTGAGGTATTTAATATAACCAATGGCTTTGTAACAGTATCTAAAGCTAACGGGCATTTTGCTGTAATAGGTAAGACAGGGAATATGCTGCGATTTACTTATCCATCAAAGATCACTAAGGAGGTTAAAGCATCAGCATCTAACAACGTGAAAGTATATTTTGACGATGCTAAAAAAATAGCCGAAGCAGAACAAAAAAAACGGGAAAAGCTTGACAGGGAAAACGAACGTTTTAACAAAAGGGAAGAAAGACGCCGCCTTGCAAGAGAAAAAAACCGGATAATACGCAAGGCAAGCATAAATAAAACAGATCGTGGCAATGTGTATAAAAAACCGGTGTATGGGCAGGTTTCCGATGAAACAGGGCCACTTCCCGGTGCTATTATAACTATTAAAGGAACAACTACTAAAGCACAATCTGATTTTGATGGTAATTATGGCATTGATGCTAAAATGGGAGATGTACTAGTTTTTAGCTTTGTTGGGTTTGATAACGTAGAAACTACCGTGAATAATCCTGTTATAAATGTTATAATGCGCTCTAACGTAACATTAGATGAAGTTGTTGTAGAAGCTTACAGGAGTACTGCCAAGGCATACAGTAGTGCTGCTATAACTACAGTTACCAGCAAAACAATTGAGGGCAGGCCAGGCGCAACTGTTTCTGAAACTTTAAAAAACACTATTCCGGGTCTCGCTGTACAAGTATCGGCAGATTATGCAGTAGGCAAGGAACCTGCAAGTACCGTAAAAAGCAATATAAAATCTCAAAAAGCCGGGCAGCTTACCGCAGGCGAAGTTAACGATTTTAGTAAATGGGAATACTGGGAAGGGCTCACAAAAGCCGAATTGGCCGAATGGTCAAAACTTTGGGTTATGTCACCCACTTACAGGTATTCAATTGTACTTACTAATACAGAAGGCTACCCTATTGTAAACAGAACGGTACACCTTACAGATGCATCTAAAACCAAATTATGGACAGCACGAACCGATAATACCGGCCGTGCAGAGTTATGGTACAAACCTACAGATCTTTCAGTGAAAGGACCTGAGGCAAACCTCCAAATTATCGACGATAATAATAGCGTAATCGCAAAAGCGCCCAAGGAATTTCATGATGGGCTTAATACTTTTATATATAAAGAAAAATGTCACGATTTACAAAAGGTAAACATTGCCTTTATGGTAGACGCGACAGGATCTATGGGCGATGAGATTGCTTACCTGCAAGCCGAACTTAATGATGTAATAAACCGCACTAAATTAAAATTACCAGAAGTAGAACTGGCCATGGGCAGTGTTTTTTATAAAGATTTTGAAGATGAATATCTTGTAAAAGCATTCGACCTGACCAGTAAGGTAACCGATGTAATTGCTTTTATACAAAAACAAAGTGCGGGCGGAGGCGGTGATTACCCGGAGGCGGTTATAGAGGCATATGAAGCGGCTATAGATAACATGTCATGGGATGATGATGCGCGTGCAAAACTACTTTTTGTAGTGCTCGATGCTCCACCTCATTATAGTGCAGAAAATGTAATAAGGCTACAAAACCTTGCTAAGAAAGCATCTGAAAAAGGGATAAGGATTATACCTATAGCGGCAAGCGGCATTGACAAAAGCACCGAATATTTAATGCGAGCCATGGCATTGCAAACTAACGGCACCTACCTGTTTATAACCAACCACAGCGGCATAGGCAACGACCATATTGCACCATCTACAGATAGCTATAAGGTAGAAATGTTAAACGATCTTATACTGCGGGTGATAGTGCAGTTTACCGCAACTAACAACTGTAATGACAATCGTCTTGCCGTAAATACCAGGATAGAGGAAGAGCTTAACAGTACTAAAGATGTTAAATGGAGCTACTACCCTAACCCTTCGAGCGGCCAGGTTACAGTAGATATAGACCGAGAGGCTACTGCACTATACCTTTTTGATACCACAGGTAAATTAGTACTATACAAAGACTCGAAAGCTAAACAGTACAAGCTTGATCTTTCCGGATTACCTAATGCTGTTTACTATCTAAAAGTAGATGTGGCCGGTAAACCACTTATGGGTAAAATAATCAAGACACTGTAACTTGTAACCAATAATGCGCGTTAAAAAGCTGTAACCTAAAAATCTTACAATGTGATATTATATTATATCTTTGCACAAAATAACATCAGATGAATAATAACGACGTATTTAAAAAATTACGTGTAGCCCTGCAGCTTCGCGACGACCAGATAATAGAGATATTAAATCTTGTAGATTTCAGGATCGCCAAAGCAGAGCTTGGTGCGTTCTTTCGCGCTGAAGACCACCCCAATTTTATGGAGTGTGGTGACCAGGTATTACGCAATTTTTTAAACGGGCTTATTATTCACCTGCGTGGCACCAAGGAGAACCCTACTAATGCAGCCGATGTTATAGCAAAAAATACTGAGGCATTGAAACAGCCACGTGCTGCAAAGCCAGCAGGTAAACCGGCAGCGCCAAGGCCTAAATCTAATACCGGGGCAAAGAAAGGACCAAGCCAGAACAAAAAATTTGATAAGACAAAAAAACCGGCACCCGTTGTAGAGAATGTAAAATTTAACAATGGGAAAAATAAGAAAGGGTAACCTCTTTATATAATCACACGAGCTGTTCTTAGGAGCGGCTTTTTTTATGACAATATTTTAAGCGCAATTTTTGTACTTTAGCTTTGTATCCTAATCAAATGAAACGTTTAATCTTCATTCTGTACACTATTTGCTTTTGCTCGTGCAAAACAAATAATCTTGTGTACACAAATGTTGCTGACGAAACTTTAAGATTAGAACATAAAAACACTTTGCTGTACACCAACGGACAGCATATTGCAAAATCTCAATGGCTTACGTATAATCTTTACAACGATACTTTAAACATTCAAAGAAAGATGGTTGCCATGGGCACCCAGGACGTGTTTAACAAAGGCAACGTGTATGGTCAAAAATTTAAGGTTTATAATGACAGTTTAGTAAACATAGATAATGGAGGTTCTTTTTACAGCCCGGAATATCTTAGAAAGGAGCAACGATTAATAGCTAAGAAGGAGCTTTACATTTACGTGATTTTTGAAGGAAAAAAACACAAAATCACTAAACGCAATATAAATAGTAGTATTTTGATGTCTCTTAACTACGATGATTATACTTTAACCAGATTAGAACCAGAAGTCGCCAACAATTTGTACGGCATACCGCAAAATTATTCATCAATACAAATTACCAAAAAATAAAATGGCAGCCGGTCAATATAAAACAGAAATAGAGATAAACGGCTTTACAACAATTGACGCTATCTATACTGATGGCGAAGTTGCTGATATTGTCTCGGTAATAGAAAATACTGAATACCGTGGTGAAACTTTTAGACAATCGGCCGACCTTTTTGCCATACGCCAGTTCCTGAAAGAAGTTCCTGATGTCGTGCCGCTACTTTTTAACAACAGGCTAAAGGATGTTATTAAGAGCGTTTTTGGGAAAAATTATTTTATAGTAAAGTCGATTTATTTTGATAAACCGGCAGCATCTAACTGGTTTGTGGCCTATCATCAGGATTTAACAATATCTGTAGACAGGAAAGCCGCTATAGAAAAGTTTGGGCCATGGACAATTAAACAAAATCAATTTGCGGTGCAACCGCCGCTACAAATACTTGAAAATATTTTTACCATACGCATACATCTGGACGATACTAATCAGGACAACGGTGCGCTAAAAGTTATTCCGGGATCGCACGCTAAGAAAATCTGCAGGCCGGAAACGATAGACCGGAGCACCGAGACGGAAGCAATTTGCAATGTGTTTAAAGGTGGAATCATGATAATGAAACCATTATTGCTTCATAGTTCCGGCCGCACAACAAATCATGCTGGCAGGAGAGTTATTCACATAGAGTTTAGTGCAGATGCTTTGCCGGAACCATTGCAGTGGGCAGAAAAGTTAGACCTTAATTAGATTAATGCACTTTTTAAACACAATCAGCTACCTTCAGCACGGGACCATACGCCAGCAACAGGCCTTTTATGCATTAAGTAAAAATTTAATCATGGAAAAGTTAGTTGGCTTTACCCCTACACTAGCCGGAACCATTCCTTTAAATATTGACATCGAAAACAGCGATCTTGATATTTTATGCTATTGGCAAGATGAAGATGATTTTGTAAAAATGATACATAGTAATTTTAGGGATAACAATGGTTTTACAATAAAACAGACTGAAATCAATGGTCAAAGGACAGTGATAGCGAATTTTCTATGCAAAGATTTTGAGGTTGAAATATTCGGACAGGGTATTCCTGTGATGCAGCAAATGGGCTATTTACATATGCTCGCCGAATATAAAATACTGCAAAAGCAGGGAGATGAATTCAGGCAGCAAGTCATTGCACTTAAAAGTTCAGGTTACAAAACTGAACCCGCTTTTGCTAAACTACTAAATCTAAATGGCGATCCTTACATTGCAATTTTACAATATCGCTCGATCTGACCTTCAGCTTTTTACTTCATATCACCATTACTGGCGCCATCAGCTAAATAAATTCTTACAAAAAGCTACCGCTTCGGCTACATTTTCCACTGTTCGAAATAACCGGACACTTTTTGCTATAACGATTGAATAAAATTCATAAATTTTAAATTTCTTATGTCCAAGAAAATTTAATTTTCATTTTTATTGGATAAAATGTAAAAATATAAACAATCTATAAATTAAGTTATAAATATTTAAAATTAATTTAAAATTTATATAAATTTGACAAGTGTACAATTTACATTTATAAATCTAACCAAATTTATCCTGATGAAAAAAAAATTACTCAAGAGTTCGTTATTCATGATTCCTTTAACAGCACTATTTTTTGCAGCACCAACCAGCGCCTACGCACAAATTTATAACTGGACCGGTGGAAGCAGCAACTTCTATCTGGAATCTAACTGGTCGAGCACGCAGGGTCCTGTGGTATTTGACGATTCTTCCTTTAAAACCGTTCGCACTAACGATGTCGGCGCTTCCCCTGTAATTAATGCTACAGTGGCATGGCAGCCGGGCATATTCGATTCTACAGCAGGAACTCTTACTATAAATGCCGACTTTAATATTTATTTTAACGATAAACTTAACGGCACAGTTACTGTAAATACTGGCGCAAATTTTATATGCCGCAATATTTTTCGGGTAGGACGTGAGGGCACCGGCGTTTTAAACATAAACGGTACAGTTAGGAGCCTGCATGAAACCAACTTCCAGAGTATCTTTATCGGGGCAAAACAGGGTGGTAATGGCACTGTAAATGTTAATGATGGCGGATTTCTTAGTGGTGGTTACCAACTGGAAATTGGTACGCGGGACTTTTACCCAACCGGTGCTCTTAATGTAGCCGCGGGCGGTACTGCAGAGGCTTATTGGGTTACCGCGATAGGCCCTAATGGAATTGTAAATATTAACGGAGGAACTATAAACGCAGGACAATTGCTTATTGTAGGAGACCTTTACCTCGATGATGCAGCTAATCCCGGTACTGTAGGTAGCGTTGTAGGCAGCGTTAATATAAATTCAGGCGTACTGAACGTTAATCAGAATGACCTTGCAGAGCCTGGACTAAACATTAATGCTAACGGTAAAATAATGATAGATAACGGTAGTCTGGTGGTAAAAAGAACCGGTACTGACTTTTCTGAAATTGTAAACGGGTATGTAACAAATGGTCAAATTACTGCTGCTCCGGGCAAGCAAATCGTTACCAGTTATGATGGTGTGTTTACTACTGTTACCGCTCAGGCCCTATCGGGCATTAAATCAGCTGTAAAGAATAATTACAGTATTTTCCCAAATCCAGCTCAGGATATTGTTACAGTTACGGCAGATAATGGCGCAGCCGAAAACTTCAGTATATCAGTAGTTAACATACTTGGCGAAAGTGTAATGCAAACAGCCGCAGTAAATGCAAACAGCCACAATTTAAACATAGGCAATTTAGCAGCCGGAATGTATGTGTTAAAAATCAACACCCCCTCATCTACAGGTACATATAAAATAATAAAGAAATAGTTTTGTATTGAGTTAGTTTAGTTAATTAAGTCGCTTTCAGATATCAATCTGAAAGCGATTTTTTTGAGTATCAAATTCTGTAATACACGCAAGTGGTATTTAAGTGTTAAAACAGGCATGCTATATTATAAAGTTTATAACAGTTGTAGTGGCAATATCGTAAAACGGCTATAAATTAATGTTAAGTAACATTTTGTAAACTGCCCGCTCATTATGCGTTTTGTAATTTTATAGAAATAGTTGAAGGCCTTACTCCTAAGACGAAAACATATTTCATGAAAATTATTACCGTTTCTTACAGGTTGCCCCTGTCGCTAAAAACGCAAAACCGAAAAGTTAAGATTACCCAAAGTGCCGGTGGCCTTGCCACTGCTATCTTGTCATATTCAGAAAAAAGCGAAGCCAACCTTACGTGGGTAGGTGTTGCAGATTTTGAAAAAAGTACCTGGGAAAGTAACAAGGATAGCTTCCCAAAAACTTTTGATGTTGAACCTGTTTTTCTTGACAAAAAACTTAATAAAAATTTTTACAACATATTCAGCAATTCTGTATTGTGGGCGCTGTTTCATTATTTTCCATCCTTTGTAGAGTATAATGATGAAGCTTTTGAAGCTTATGTAGAGGCTAATGCCATTGTTGCACAAAAAATAAATGAAATTTATGAGCCGGGCGACATAGTATGGATTCATGATTACCATTTTTTAGGCCTTGCTAAACTGGTGCGTGAATACCACCCCGATGCAAAGATTAGTTTCTTCCTGCATATTCCTTTCCCTAACTTCGAGCTTTTCCGAATATTGCCTAATAAGGCCAAACGATACTTACTGGAAGGTATACTGGGTGCAAACCTTGCCGGCTTTCATACATGGGATAACGCCATACATTTTACAGAGTGTGTAGAAAAGATACTGGGATTACCACAGCGCAGCTTTGTGTTTAGCCAGGAATCGCATCATACAAAAGTTGGCTCCTTCCCTATTAGTATTGATTTTGATAAATTTTACGATTCGTATAACCGCGATAGTGTAGTAGCGCTGCGTGATGAAATTAGCGGTTTATATCAGGACAAGAAAATACTGTTCTCTGTAGACAGGCTTGACTATACAAAAGGCATTAATAACCGGCTTTACGCGTTCGAACGTTTTTTAGAAAAATATCCCGAATGGAAAGAAAAAGTGGTCTTCCTGTTAGTAATCGTTCCATCGCGTGAGGAAATAGGAAAATATGGAGAGCGTAAAAAAATTATTGAGCTTAATGTGGGCCGCATAAACGGTGCAATGGGCAATTACAAGTGGACACCTGTTGTATACCAGTATCAGGCAGTGGATTTTGACAGGCTTATAGCACTATATACCAGTGCCGATGTGGCATTGATATCTCCTGTGCGCGACGGCATGAACCTCGTTGCTAAAGAGTATGTGGCATCGCGCCGGGATAAGCGCGGCGTTTTAATATTAAGCAGTATGGCAGGGGCCGCAAAAGAACTACAGGAGGCAATTACCATAAATCCTTTTGATACCGAGCTGACCGGCGATAAGATTGCACTTGCACTAAATATGGGCGAAGAAGAACAGGAACGCCGTATGGACCGCATGCAAAATTACCTAAAAAACCATGATGTGTTTAAATGGGCAACCCGCTTTCTTACCGAAACGGAAGAAGCACATAAGCTCGATACCAAGGCACTGCCATTGAACACTGAGGGCAGGGCAGAATTGCTTGAAAAGTACGAGCAATCTTCCAAACGCCTGTTACTTTTAGACTTTGATGGCACCCTTGTTAAGCTACAGCCACGCCCCGAAATGGCAGTTCCTGACAAAAAGCTTTTAGACATGCTTGCAAAATTAGCTGCAGATCCGCGTAACGAAGTCTGGATAATCAGCGGCCGGGACAAGCCGTTTTTAGAGAAATGGCTGGGACACTTACCCATTGGCCTGGTTGCAGAACACGGTGGTTACATAAAAAGAGATGAGTGGCGTTCTATAATTCAGGGTGTACCGGAATGGAAAGACCGCGTGGTAGATGTTATGCAGGAATATGTAGACCGTAACAGCGAAAGTTTTATTGAGGTTAAAGAGTTTGGTATTGCCTGGCATTACCGCAATGTAGATGAAAAATTAGGCTTCCTTACATCCCGCGAGTTGCTTACGCTGCTTAAAAATCATTTGTACAATACACCTACCCAAATTATAGACGGCAATAAAGTTATAGAAGTTAAACATTTTTTAGCTCATAAAGGCACAACCTGCCGCGACAATATTTTATGTGGAGACCATGATTTTGTATTAGCCTTTGGCGATGACAAGACCGATGAAGACCTTTTTGAACAACTAACAGGAGACCACGAGTTTTCGGTTAAAGTGGGCAGTGGCAATACTGCCGCAAAATATAGGATACCATCTGTAGAACAAGTATTAGAATTTTTACATGAACTGGAAGACAGTCCGGCAGTAGTAAAATAATTACAATATAGCAGGGGCTATGCAGTATGTGTATAGCTCCTTTTTTATACAATAAGAATTAGCATATTTTCTAATTCTGTATCTTTATCTTACACAAAACAATTTATAATGAAAAATAAGTTATTTATCTTTTTGCTACTGCTTTCGGGCAGTTTAGCTTTCGCACAAAAAACAGACTACGAGACCAAAACTAATATCCGTTACTATGATGATGCACAATACAAAACGGATGCTTGCAAAGCAGAACGCTGCATCTTAGATATCTACTACCCCAAAAACACAAAAGGCTTTGCTACAATTTTATGGTTTCATGGAGGTGGAATTACGCAGGGAAGCAAGGAGATTCCGCAGGCATTAAAAGACAAAGGATACTGTATTATAGGCATAGGTTACCGCCTTAGCCCTAACGTAAAAGCGCCCGCATATATAGAAGACAGTGCTGCCGCAGTAGCGTGGGCATTTAATAACATTGCCAAATATGGTGGCGATGCCAATAAGATTTTTCTATCCGGACATTCAGCAGGAGGCTATCTCGATCTTATGGTGGGGCTGGATAAAAAGTGGCTCGCTAAATACAATATAGATGCCAACAGGATTGCAGGAATTGTACCATTCAGTCCGCAATGTATAACCCATTTTACGGTGCGTAAAGAAAACGGTATATCAGATAAGCAACCTGTTATAGATCAATATGCACCATTATACTGGGTACGTGGAGATGCATCGCCAATTTTGCTGATAACCGGCAACCGTGAAATAGAAATGCTGGGCCGCTATGACGAAAATGCCTACATGGAGCGCATGCTTAAGCTTAATGGTCATAAAGATGTTCGCCTTTTTGAACTGGATGGCTACGGGCACAACATGGCCGACCCTGCCTTTCCTTTGTTACTTAATGAGGTAAAAAGAGTGTTGGATATGAAGAAGTAATGTTGAGGACAACTATGCTGTAAGATGAATATCTATAGGGGTTCAAGAACACATTAGTCTCCGCTAAAACAAAAAAATCCTGAACTCTCGTTCAGGATTTTCTATATATAGAACAATCTACGTAATACGAATGATTATGCTAATGCAGCTTTAACCTGGTCTGCTGCTTCCTGAAATTGTGTAGCAGAAAGAATTGGCATGCCAGAGTTATCAATAATTTCTTTAGCAAGCTCTGCATTAGTACCTTGTAAACGTACAATGATAGGCACTTTAATAGTATCGCCCATGTTTTTGTAAGCATCTACAACACCTTGTGCAACACGGTCGCAACGTACAATACCACCAAAGATGTTTATAAGGATAGCTTTTACGTTAGGATCTTTAAGGATAATACGGAAAGCAGTCTCAACACGTTTAGCATCTGCAGTACCACCTACGTCAAGGAAGTTAGCCGGCTCAAAACCTGCATATTTAATAAGGTCCATCGTTGCCATAGCAAGGCCTGCACCGTTTACCATACAGCCTACTGTACCATCAAGATCTACGTAATTAAGACCAACTTCTTTTGCCTCAACTTCAATAGCATTCTCTTCAAGTACATCGCGCATATCTGCATATTCTTTCTGGCGGTATAATGCATTGTCATCAAGAACAACTTTAGCATCTACGGCAAGTATCTTATTATCAGATGTTTTAAGCACCGGGTTGATCTCGAACATAGAAGCGTCGCTATCAATATATGCCTTGTAAAGAGATGCAATAAATGCAGTCATTTCTTTAAACGCATTGCCACTAAGGCCAAGGTTAAAAGCAATTCTGCGTGCCTGGAAGCCCTGTAAACCAACAGCCGGATCTATCTCTTCGGTAAAAATAAGGTGCGGTGTGTGCTCAGCAACCTCTTCAATATCCATACCGCCTTCAGTAGAATACATGATCATGTTGCGGCCTTTACCCCTGTTTAATAAAACAGATACATAAAATTCTGAAGTTTCACTTTCTCCCGGGTAGTAAACATCCTCTGCAATAAGTACTTTGTGTACTTTCTTACCTGCAGGAGGTGTTTGTGGCGTTATAAGGTCCATACCAATAATTTGTCCGGCAATTTCCTCTACCTGCTGTAAGTTTTTAGCCAGCTTTACGCCTCCGCCTTTACCGCGTCCGCCGGCATGCACCTGTGCTTTAACAACATACCAACTTGTACCTGTTTCAGCCGTAAGTTTTTCGGCAGCAGTAACAGCCTCTGCAGGGCTATTGGCAACTATACCGCGCTGTACGCGCACGCCATGGCTTGCCAGTATTTCTTTTCCCTGATATTCGTGTAAATTCATATTAATGCGTTTATCTTATTAAAAGTGGAACAAAAATAATAAATTACATCCAATGGCAGAAAGTATTTTCGAGATTTATGTGTTTAAAATCGTATCTTTCTTATTCAAAGATTTGGATTGATGCCACGCAACCTTTCTATAAAAGTTACATCTAAATAGTATAAAGCTTGATATGCAAAATCGTCTTATTGAAGTTACCACCAGATTTGTTGCTACAACTACTTAAACCGGAAGCTATAAAATTTATGTAATTATGGTATTCATGCTGTAGGGTATCAACATCTTCAACTGTTATAAGCACACACCAAACATGCAAATAAACCGCCTTACTTTTATACTCATCAACATTTACAAAGAAGCAGCATGCGTACCACAATAAAACGAGAAGTATGAAAGATTTACTATTATTACCCTTAGCCATTATCGTACTAATTTTTGTACATAAAAATGAAAGCACCGATTTTACCTACAACTGGGACGACAACAACAGCCCTGACAACAACTCCTAAACAACAAAATAACAAACTTTAGTTACATTTATAACATTTTGTTATATTTTGTTAATCTTCATTCATTGGCTTGGATGAGAAGCGTTTGATTATTAATTTTGTTCCTAAGAAGAAACAATTTTATGGAATCGAAAGAGCTTTTAGGATTAGCAGAACAATTTGGAAGTCCGCTTTATGTATATGATGCGGCAAAAATACAATCACAATACCACCGGTTAGAAAAGGCATTTGCTAAAGTTAAGCACCTGCGTATTAACTATGCCATGAAGGCGCTTAGCAATATATCTGTTTTAAAGCTGCTAAGGCAAATGGGTTCCGGGCTTGATACTGTTTCTATACAGGAAGTTCAGCTGGGATTACTGGCGGGCTTTTCGCCAGATATGATCATTTATACGCCTAACGGGGTATCGATGGAAGAGATAGAAGAAGTAGCAGCGCTTGGCGTTCAAATTAATATAGACAACCTGTCTATATTAGAGCAGTTTGGTGCAAAACATCCTAAAACGCCGGTTTGCATTCGCATAAACCCTCACGTTATGGCTGGTGGCAACAGCAACATATCTGTGGGCCATATAGACAGCAAATTTGGAATTTCTATACATCAGATGCCGCACCTGTTGCGCATTGTACAGAATACGGGTATGCACATAAATGGTATACACATGCACACAGGATCTGACATACTGGACATAGAGGTATTTCTTTATGCTGCCGAGATATTATTTGACACTGCTGTTCACTTTAAAGATCTTGAATTCCTTGATTTTGGAAGTGGCTTTAAAGTGCCATACAAAAAAGACGACATACAAACAGATATTGAAGAACTGGGCAAAAAGCTTAGCAAGCGCTTTAATACATTCTGTACGGAATATGGTCGCGACCTTACGCTTACCTTCGAGCCTGGAAAATTCCTTGTTAGCGAGGCCGGTTTCTTCTTAGCAAAAGTTAATGTAGTTAAACAAACAACATCTACCGTTTTTGCGGGTATAGACAGCGGCTTTAACCACCTTATTCGCCCTATGCTATATGGCTCGCACCACCACATAGAAAATATAAGCAACCCTAAAGGTAAAGAACGTTTTTACAGCGTGGTGGGGTACATTTGTGAGACGGACACGTTTGCAAACAACCGCCGCATTGCCGAAATTAACGAAGGCGATATACTCTGTTTCCGAAATTCCGGTGCTTATTGCTTCTCAATGTCAAGCAATTATAATTCAAGGGTGCGCCCTGCAGAAGTGTTATGGTATGAAGGGAAAGGGCATCTTATAAGAGAGAGAGAAACTTTTGAAGACATTACCCGTAATCAGGTTATTATAGATTTTACTCCTGCAAATGTTAGTGTTTAAATACGTTTATATATAGTTTTTAGATGATGGCCGCCCTGAAAAGTGCGGCCATTTTTTTAGATATATTTTAAAAAAAAGATGCCTGCCCAAATTAATGAACAGGCTATCCCCTCAGAAAAAACACATCATATTATTGTTTTATTATTTTTATAATCTGACTATCATTACCGGATACCACTTTTAAAAAGTAATATCCTGCACTTAAATTTGCCATATCTATTTGTGTACTATTTACGTTAAGCGCTTTGCTCATCACATTTTGCCCCATAATATTGTGAATACTCACGGAAGACAGGTTTTGCACAGCCGATACATTTAAAACATTAGTAACCGGATTAGGATAATATACCAACCCTAATTTTTCAAAATTATTTGTTCCCAAAACAGCGGTATTTGCTCCCATAACATTTGAAGTTACTGATGTTGCATTTGCATTAGAAGCTTTCACTCTGTAAAAATACTGCGTATCAGGTGTTAAACCCTCAACATTTTGTGAGCTGCCATTAACAACAAGATTTTGGTACCCATCCACATAGCTGTCAAACTCTAATGAGGTGCTTACATCAAGAATGTACTCTGCACCACCTGCTACCCGACCCCAGTTAGCCGTAAACCCTGTGGTAGTAATATTTGTAGGAGCAGTTGCAACGGGCGCGGCCAGTATGCTACCATCGGGCGTGGCAAATACAAGTATATTATCTATAAATGCTCTTTTCTCTGTAGTCTCGATTATAATGTTCGAGTTTTGCTGTCCGTTGGTAAACTGCAATGTAATCGTTTCAAAATCCTGGTCTATAGTTGCAGTGTAAGGAACAAATTGTGTCTCCTGACCTGTTATGATTACCTTGATCTGGTTTTCTACCGTTGTCCATCCTTTAACGTCAAACGACAGTGTGAAAAGCCCTCCGTTTACACTAAGGTCTATATTATTTGTAGTAACATATCCCAGGTTTGAAGAATCATTGCCGTTGCCCAGTCGCAAGGCTCCACCAGCCTGAAATGTTCTCCATGCCGTACTAAAGTTAGAATTTGCTGTCCATGGGGTGTCTGATCCTGTCAGTGTAGTATTATCTCCTGTTGTAATAGAGTTAAACTCCTCTAAAAAAACAGGATCTTGCGCCATGGCATTTTTGCTGCCAAGCATAGTAACACATATCATGCAGGCCGCTAAAAAACTTCTTAAGTTTGTAATTTTTTTCATAGCAATGTTAATTAATGATTGATCTTTAATTGTTATTTCGTTTTCGTTTGTGTGTAATAAAAAACAAATGTGAACTTTTTAAAGTAAAATCATTAAAATTACTACCGAAATGGGGGGACAAGGCATGGAAAAATGGGGACATGTATCGATTTGATGCATCTTTAACAAAAAACGCAGCATATTCAGATAGTTGTAAGAGGCGATTTTGAACAGTTTTCGTTGGAAGATATTTTACTGAAAGCGCCACTTTTTTTTGCGCAATTATAGCTGACTATATAAATTACATTAAAAAATATTATTTTAGCAGCATGCGCATTTCCCTTCATCTTAAAATACTTCTGCTAACAATATGCTTTGCTCATTTTAATACAGCGTTAGCTCAAGATGGTACACCATCGTCTTTAGAGCATTGCCGCGCCCTGATTGATAAGGGTAACAATGCAAAGAAAAGTGGCGATTATACCCATGCCCTCGAATACTACTCTGAAGCAGAAATTCTTGCAGAAAACGAGCAATGGCAACAAGAACTGTTCGACATAAAGAATAATATTGGTGTGGTCTATGTAAGCCTTTCAAATTATGGCGAAGCACGAGGTTATTATGAGCAGGCATTAGAAATTGCCCGCAAAGACCCGAAGGATAACCTTGTAATGGTGCTTAACAACATAGCAAATACTTACAGCTATGAGAAAGACTACAGCAATGCCATAAAATATTTTAAAAACGCATACAGCGACCCTAAAGCAAATAACTCTAAGGATGCAAGTACATTTCTTGCCATAAATATATCTGACAATTACAATAAGTTATGCAATTATAAAGAAGCTCGCAACTACTTAGATAAGGTTGCTACGTTTAAAAAATCGGGCAAAGTAGCGCAATTCTGGAAATTAAATTATGCTGAGACCTACTACATTGAAGGCAATTACAGCGAAGCAGAGAAAATGATGCTGGAGCTGCTAAATGAAAATGCTGATGAAAAGGACGCAGATAGTTATGCTTATATTACAGAGTTACTGAGCAAGATCTACACGAAGATGAATGACCCTGCTAAAGCTATTTATTATGCTAAAAAGGGTTTACAGCATAGCTTTAAAATGAAAGGCAGGATAGACCTCTACGAAAGACTATCTGATTTGTATTTTAACCAAAACGAATATGCTACAGCATCAAAATACAAGGATTCGGTTATTGCAACCAAAGATTCTATTGCGTTTTTAGTTAATAAAGAACTGTTTGAGACAAACCGTATAAAACTAAAAATTCAACGCTATCAAAATGAATTGAAAATTAATAAAGAAAAGCAGGCTAACGAGCGCACCATTTTTGTGCTTGTATTAATCTTTAGTATTATCTTGTTCTTCTTTATTTACAGGGTACTAAAAAGCAGGCTGTTAAAACAAAAACAAGAAAAAATTATTACCGAGAACCAACAAAAGATTATTGAACTGGAACTCGACCATTTAAAGAACAATATTGCCGAAAAGAACAGGAAACTGAGTGCAAAGGCACTATACCTTTCGGGCCGTAATGAACTTATAGAAGAGGTTATAAATTCGGTTTCTCAAATTAAAGAAGTAGCGCAAAATCAGGAAGTATCTAACTACATGAAGTCGCTTAAAGACTACCTTAAAACAGATGCCGAATGGGACGATTTCATTACCTATTTCGAGAAAGTAAACCCGGCATTTTTAAGCACCTTAAAAACCAAGCACCCCCAGCTTAACCCTGCCGATATTAGGTTTATATGCTACCTCTACATGAATCTTGACCTTAAAGAGATAAGCAACATCTTTAGTATTACTGTAGAGGCCGGCAAGAAACGGAAGCAACGCATTGCCAAAAAACTGGAAGTAGATGCAGACGAGTTGCATAATTATATATTGCAGCTTACGTAATTAGCTGCACCAAAAAAGCTACATGCATTACACCCATTTATCATTATTATTTCGCCCATCCTTATCCATGAGTTCACGTATTTTGCGATCTTCCCAATTGGATCCAAAGAAAACATCGGTACCAAAGACCCCAAAACCATGAACAGCAAGCCCAAGGCCCCAAAAAATTGCTGTAGAAAAGATTGAGAAAGTTAAAAACTCTTCTCCCGGTTCAAGATTGCGCCAGTACATCGCTATTAACAAAATGTTGATTATAATGTATGCTGCCAGGTGCTTATAAAATCCTTTTATAGCTTTTACTTTTTTTAAAGCCCGCTCCATTCTTCTCTGCTCCTCTAAATTTTCCATTTCTATATTATTTTTAGCCGTTATAGCTGTTATTTCTATCTTTCTCCATAATCTCCCTAAGTTTACGGTTTTCCCAATCTTTACCCACAAAAGGGATATATCCAAAGGCACCTATACCATGAAAAACCAAAGCCGTGCCCCAACCGCAAAGGGAAAACCAAAACCAATGAAACTCCGGCATCGTAGTTAGGTTTACAAAAACCAGGATAGGTACTACAATGCAATAACACATTAGGTTATAATAAAAACCTCTTATTTCGTGCACTTTACTTTTCGCCTTTTTATAAGCAAGGCTATCAGGATTTTCCATAATGTTTTTATTAATTATTAATACTGAATACTGTTACATTTTGTAACTGAACACTAAACTACTGCTGTTGACTACCTTTTTCTCTTTCTATAAGTTCTTCAATTTTGCGCTGTTCCCAGTCTCTGCCTAAAAAAAGTGTCATGTTAAATACACTCAGAGCGTGGAATGCCAGTGGTATCCCCCAACCTAAAACAGGCCATAAAAACCACAAATAGAACGGCCATGTTATTAGGTTAATAATCATAAGAACAGTCATTACTACCGCGTATGCCATAAGGTGCAGATAAAAAATCTTCATTTCTTTAACCTGCCTTTTTACTTTAATAAGTAATGATGCATCATTATCGTTTGTTTCCATTTTGCTTTGATTTATTTTTTTGACTGATGATTGAACACTAACTTTTTTGTATTATAAAACTATCTCCACTTGTTATTTCGCTCTTTTTCAAGGAGTTCCTTTACTTTGCGCTCTTCCCAACCCGAGCCTAAAAACGGCATATAATTAAATACGCTCATTCCATGAATGGCTACCCCTAAACCCCACCCCATAGCCGGGTATAAAAACCAAAGGTGCTCTGCGCTTGTGGCCAGGTTTACAATGCCAAGGCCGGTTATTATTACTACATAAGAAAACAGGTTGCCATAAAATCCTTTTATCTCTTCTACTTTCTTCTGCGCTTTGTAATAGCTCGTATCTTTTTCGTTATATACTGGTTCCATGATATTTACTTGTTTTGTCAATACCGGTAATTTTACGGTAAAATGTTTTTCTGTTTGTTCTATCTGCACCTGTCGCGCAGTAATAATTGCATAACGGCTTATAATATTTTGTAGCCCTACACCCTTGCGATCCTGCAGTACTTCCTTTTTTTGGTAGTCGTTTTGTACAACCAGATTACCACCTTCTTCATAAATCCTTATGTGTAAAGGCCGCTCCTGGCTTACCACGTTATGTTTAACCGTGTTTTCTAACAACAACTGTAATGAAAGGGGCACAACCCTTGCATCCGGGCTCGATATGCTTGTGGGCAATTCGTAAAAAACGCTGTTCTCAAACCTCATCTTCAGCAGGTTCATGTAAGTTTTCGCAAATGTAAGTTCCTCTTCTATACTAACCAGCTCTTTATCTTTTTGTTCTAAAACATAGCGGTATACTTTAGATAATGATGTGGTAAACCTTTGAGCACTATCCGGATTTTCTTCAATAAGCGAGCTCAGTACGTTAAGGCTGTTAAACAAAAAATGCGGGTCTATCTGGTTCTTTAGCGTCTCAAACTTAGCCGACGCTGTCCCGGCAATTATCTTTTGCTGCTTAACCCTGTTTTCCTGATACTTCTTGTAAAAATGAAACAGGTGCAGCGAGAAGGTAATTACCAGCGTGATTATCATGGCAACATAGTAATTACTTACCTTCTCCTCGTCTATAAACTGTATAAATGTTTTACCCTCTAAAAAAATATCTTCAAAAACACGGAGTAAAAAAACGATTGCAACAGATACTACAAAAGAACTTAAAAAACCTACCAATAGCCGCTTAACCGATAGCCCGGCGTTATAAAACATTTTGTCTATCACTAAAAATACTGCCATATTACCAAGATGCAGTAGTATGGTATACAGCATTATAAAAATAAACTGGCGTGGCAGGTCATCATTCCAGCCCAGTGGCCTGCCACCGGCTACCGCTATAAAATAAAGCACTATAAATATGATGACACCAAGGCCCAGCGCACGAAGAAATTCTTTTGATACTATTTTCATTACGGTTTAATTTATTGGCGATCGCCAATCTTAGCTTTATTTGCCGCACTCCAGCAGTGCAGCATCTGCCCTTTCTTTACCCCAATTTGGGCTAAATGGCGTTTCCGGTTTAAAGTTAGCAAAAAGACCAATAGAGCGTTCAATCTCAGCACACATTGGCTTGGTATCACTTCCAAAAAATTTAGCCGACCCTATCTCGAATTCTGCTTTGTTAAATACCACTCTCGGATTGTTTGGAGCGATAATCAGCGCTTTAGTATACAGTTCTCTCGTAACGGGCGACAGTTTCATGCCGTTAGTCATTGGGTCGGCTACTATCCACGCCGTGTTAATCATGGCCTGCATCACCATAAGTTCGGCATTTTCAGGCGAAAGCGCATCGGCAGTATCCTGGGCAGACTGTGCCCTGGCAAGTAATGCGCTTATGGTTTGTTTGTCTTTTGTTTTAAAGGCCTCAGTAGTATTTATAAGGGCAACATAATATAATGGCAGCCAGTTGTTTTTTTCGGCAGCGGCAATTCTTTCAAAAAGTGCCGATGCCTCTGTAGCTTTGTTTTCTTCCCACAGCCCAAAGGCTTTTTTCATGCCGGTTTCATATTGCGACTGTGCGCTTACTACATTGCACATAAAAAAAATAAAAAGGGTAATTGCTCGTATCATATCTTTAAGTTTAATTGGTTGTTGTTATTTGATAGAACAAAGGTGCATACTATTTAGGCTCAATAAAAAAGCTTCTTACCGAGTTGTAGATTTTAAGGGATGAGTTGTAAATATTTAGGTAACTTTGTGTAACTGCATAATTACACAACTATGGAAACGCTGATATTAAAAGGGAAATCAAAGGAAGACATGAAACTGATTGCTGATCTTGCCATAAGGCTTGGCATAGCAACAGAGTATGTATCAGATCAGGATTTACACAATGCAACACATGAACCGGATACCCGCGCTGATTGGGATAACTTATCTGCGCAACGACAACAATATTCGGCTGATGGAAAAGAGAGAGACGAGAATGAAAGTATTATTCGTGAGTTTAGGGAAAAGTTTGAATAGGTAAGGTCAAACAAATTAAAATTTTAATACGGGCTTTTCTAAACTATAATTAGGCTAAATTTGAGGGAACCGATAGTAAAACTGATTATGAGCCAAAGCGCAACCCTGTATTTAATAAGCAATGATCGATTTGAATTGCTTGAAGATAACCCTGATAAAACTAAAATACAATCGTTATCTTATGGCAATGAAACCTTTGAGCAAACCTATGAAGGGTTAAGCTTTTTGCTCGAAAAATTCTTTGAACGTGAAGATCTCACTCTTATAAAGGAAATTTTTGAACCTACCGAATTTATTGGCGAGGGCCTTGACGACGACCTTTATGAATCGCACACGGTAGATGATATCGAAAAGTTTGAAGAAAGTGCTATTTACTACCTCGATCCAATCCAGATATCGCGTATTAACGTGCTGCTAACCTCATTAGATATAAGTACTGTTTTAAACGCTTATAACCCGGGCGAATTTAATAATAATGGCGTATACCCTGAGGTATGGCATGACGATGAGAGCGAAGGCCAAGCCTTTAATAAAACCCATTTACACTGGAGCCTTGAAAGCCTGATCCACTTTTTTAAAGCAGCTGCCTCATCATCTGATGATTATGTGTTGGTATCTATAAGGTACTAATCTAACACTACCCTTTAACTTCGCGTACCAGGCTTTTGTGTATAAAGGCTTTTTTACCCGTAGGCGTTTGCACGTGCAGCCATTCATTATGCTGGCCTAATAATACCACCGTATCGTTAGCTGCAAGTGAGCCAAGTGTGGGCGACTTTGTGTCGGGTGCCTGGCGCAAATTAGCTATGCCTCTTGCCTTAAGCTGGTTTGTTTTAAAGCTGCGGCTAAATGTAGCTTCGGCAATATTAGCGGTTTGGTAAACAAAGGGTAAAGGGTTTATGGCACCGCTTTGGTAAATCCCGAAGTGCAGGTGCGGCGGAGTAGTTTTCGCGTTACCGGTATTGCCCACAAAGCCTAAGGTATCTCCTGTTTTTACAGTCATTCCTCCCTGCACGGCAATACTGTCAAGATGAGCATAATACAACGATTTGCCAAACAAGCCGTCACGAAGCCATACCTGCTTACCGCCAAGACCACGCTCGCCTGTAAAGCTTATAGTTCCGTTAGTAATTGCAATAACCGGTGTGCCTTTTTTAGCGAAAATATCTATCCCCTCGTGGTTGCGTTTACCTCCGTCGCGTTCCATTCCCCAAAAGCTGCCTATAGCTGCGTTACCTTTACCGGCCACCGGAAAAGCATAAAGTGGTCGCTTATTAAGGCTTATAAAAAAATCTGAATTTGCTACTACTTCCGGCTGAATTACAATTTTATAAGAGCCGGTTTCGGCTACTTTAAATTCTACTGTATTCTCGCCTGACTTATTGCTTTCAGCATGTTGCCAAGCATCATTTTTGTGTTCAAACACATCTATAAAAATGCGTTGGTTCAGGGAGTCCTTTGCTACATTTGCAACAAGCACCTCGCCTTCTTCAAGCTTAAAGGTGTAACCATAGGTATTATTACTGCCGGCTGTAAAAGCTCCTTTTTCTCCGTAAGGCAACGACACCTGCAGGCTGTCGGCTATTGCACCGGTATAAGCCACTTCCCACGCTGTAAACAGCTCTTTATTATCTTTAAATTCGCGGGCGTATACCTCCCGTGCCGTTGGGTTGGTTATTGCATCGGCTAATTTAGTAAATCCTGTAGAAATACCCGAGCAGCCGGAACATGATATTATCAATCCAAGCGCTACTGCCGTTGCTATACTGTATATTACATTTTTCTTTTTCACAACTGCTGTTATGCAGATACTGTGCCACCTTTTGTTAAAAATAGACCATTAATAACAACGGTATCATGATAAAATAATGCAGTAATTAGGTTTGCCCTGTAGCACGGCGATGTTGCCACTTAGTATCTTACTTACTAACATGAGCTTGTACCCCATTGTTTCCATTTTTAACGCAATCGATAACTTAAAAATTTTTGATATTAATATTTAAAGTGTACTTTTAACATTTAATACTATTTAGCATAATTACATGATTAAAAATATATGGGGCGCGATAGCGCTTACACTACTTACCGGGTCTTACGGCGTTGCACAGGATACACAACTAAAAAGCTTTGCAATATCTGATGTGCGCCTTACGGACAGTCCTTTTAGGAAAGCACAGCAAACCGATATGGGGTACATACTGGCAATGGATATGGATAAACTCCTTGCCCCTTATTATACCGAAGCCGGACTCACTCCAAAAAAGGAGAGCTATGGCAACTGGGAAAACAGCGGCCTTAACGGTCACATAGGAGGCCATTACGTTTCGGCACTTGCCGATATGTATGCTGCTACCGGAAACCCTGAGTTATTGCGCAGGCTTAATTATATGATAGATGCACTCGAAGAATGCCAAAATGCAAATGGCGACGGCTACATAGGTGGGGTACCGCGTGGCAAGATATTCTGGAAGAACATAAGCGAAGGTAAGGTCGAGGCCATGAATGGCCAATGGGTACCGTTCTACAACATTCATAAAGTGTATGCCGGCCTTGTAGATGCTTACAGGGTGGCGGGTATTGCCAAAGCTAAAGTACTCCTTATTAAGTATACCGACTGGCTCGATAATCTTACCGCTAAGCTGAGCGACGACCAGATGCAAATAATCCTGAAGGACGAGCACGGCGGCATGAACGAGTCGTTAGCCGATGCGGCAGCAATCACGGGCAACAAAAAATACATGGTACTCGCAAAGCGTTTTTCGCACAGGGCAATACTTAACCCATTGCTGCACCGCAAAGACTCACTTACAGGTTTACACGCAAATACCCAGATACCAAAAGTTATAGGTTTTATGGAAATTGCCAAGACCGAGAAGGATACCGCCTGGGCAGGAGCTGCTAACTTTTTTTGGAATACGGTGGTACACAACAGGTCAGTTTCATTTGGAGGGAACAGTGTGCGGGAGCACTTTAACCCTTCTGACGATTTTACCACAGTAATAGAAGATCGCGAAGGCCCCGAAACCTGTAACTCATATAACATGCTTAAGCTTACCAAGCAGTTGTTCCTGGCTAACCCTAAGGGCGAATACATGGATTATTATGAGCGTACTTTATACAACCACATATTATCATCTCAAAATCCGGAGGGCGGCTTTGTATATTTCACCCCTATCCGCCCGAGGCACTACCGCGTATACTCGCAACCACAGGAAGGCATGTGGTGTTGTGTGGGTACAGGCATGGAAAACCATGGCAAGTATGGCGAAATGATATATGCGCATACAGATAACGACCTTTATGTAAACCTTTACATTCCGTCTACAGTGTACTGGAATGAAAAGGGCGTGGTAGCCGAGCAAAAAACTGATTTTCCGTACAAAGAAACATCTGAGATTAAGCTCAAGCTTAAAAAGCCAACAAAGTTTGCGGTTTACTTACGTTATCCATCGTGGGTTAAACCCGGCAGTATGAAAGTGCTTGTAAACGGCAGGCAGCGAAAATCTTTCACTCTTAAAGATTCTTATGTTGTTGTAGAGGCTAACTGGAGAAACAATGATGTTATTACTGTAGTATTACCTATGGAAACAAAGGCAGAGCAGTTGCCCGATGATTCTCAATTTGTCTCCTTTGTTCATGGCCCAATAGTATTAGCTGCTGCAACAGGAATGTCGGAAATGGAAGGCCTCCTTGCCGATGACAGCCGTATGGGTCATATTGCACATGGACCGCTGTACCCTATGAACGAAGCTCCACTTATAGTATCGTCAAACAAAGACCTTGCGCCTTTAGTTAAAGCAAATGACGTAAATAAGCTATCATTTAATATTAGTGATGCAACCTATCAGGACAAGTACAAGAAACTTGACCTTGTACCGTTTAATACCCTGCACAATACCCGTTATGTAATTTACTGGCCTTACACCACGCCAGATGGTTTGGTAAAAATGCAGGCCGATGTTAAGGCTAAAGAAGAGGCGGCGCTAAAGTTAGACCAGATAACGGTAGATAAAGTTACAGCAGGCGAACAACAACCGGAATCTGACCATGGTTACAAATTTGAGAATTCTGATAAAGGATTATATAAGGACCGTCATTTTAGAAGTGCGCGTGGCTGGTTTACATACAACTTAAAGAACCCATCGGCTTTGGCTAAAAAGGTTCGCGTTACGTATAGCGTTGCAAGGAAGAATACCATTTTTGATATTTATGTAAATGACACCCTGCTTACCACACTCGACCTAAATGATGCCAAACAAGGTGAATTTGCTGAAGTGGATTATCCTATACCTTCATCGCTGAAAGATATAGATAATATTCAGATCAGGTTTGTTGCAAAACCTAATTCTCAAACGGCAAATATTTATGATGTCCGGCTGATAAAGTAATTCTAAAAGAGACCTATACATGAGGCGGCCTTTCGGTCGCCTTATTTTTTGCACTAAATCTACCAATAAACCAATACTGGGTAATCAAATCTAAGCCTGATTGTCGATCAAAATGTTACAAAACTAACCATTGAGGTATAATTTGTTGTAAAATAAATTCAACAAAACCGCCATAATTTACTATTTAAGTGTTCTTTTGACAACAAAATCAAGAAAAACAAGAGATTTACATATTTTTCATCATAAAAATTAGAAATCGCAATCTACAATTTAACAGCGTTTTATAAATTTTTCTTAAATTTTCAATTTTTCATGTGATTTTATTGCGTTAAACTTTACAAAAAGTCCTAATCATTAATTATTTAGTAAATAACAATAACAAAGATTTAACATAAATATTAATTTGTATTTTAGGAAAACAAATATTTATGTACTACAAATGAAAAAAAACTACAATTCTTTAACGCGGGGTGTCGGTCATGTTTTGTCCCCCCCAGAGAACAACAGCAAAGAATTTGCATGTTGGCGCTCCCGTCCTTTTAAAGTAACGTCGTTGCTCATTGCAGCGTTTCTTATGCTTGCAACCTTACAGGTACAAGCTCAAACGTCTTACTGTACCCCTGCACCTACATCTGTAGACGGGATAGGTATTATTAACATCAATATTGGCAGCATAAACAACTCCAGTACCGATGAACCGGGTCATTACGGCGACTATTCTGCCCAAATTGTAAACGTGGGCCAGGGTGTAGAGCAAGCTTTTAGTATAACGTACAGCACAGGCTTTACTTATGACACTAAAATTTGGGTTGACTGGAACAACGACTTTGACTTTACAGATGAGGGCGAAGAAGTGTATGCCGGGATTTCTACAAATGTAGTTCCAACTATTCTTTCGGGCACTTTTACCGTACCTGTAACAGCCACCTTAGGAAACCACAGGTTACGAATAGGCGGCCAGGACAATGGGCCTGCTGCACCATGCTATGTTGGGTCTTACGGAAGTTTTGAAGATTATACTATTAATGTAACTGCGCCACCTGCGTGTTTTACTCCAAGTGGCCTTGCTGCTACAAATGTAAGTGCCGGTTTGGTAAATTTAAGCTGGTCGGCCCCAACATTAGGTACAACACCTGCCGGCTACGAGTATGTAGTAAGTACTACAGCAACCACTCCTGCAAATGGTACACCAACAACTGCTGTAACTACAACAACAGCTAATAACGTTACTGTTCCTACTAATGTTACAGGATATGTATATTTAAGGACTAACTGCGGCAACGGTAGCTTTAGCGAATGGGTAAGCGTGCCATTTTACAATGGCTTGTGCATACCTTCATCGCTATTTGTAAATGGCGGAGGTATTACTAATGTAGCCATAGGCAGCATTAATAACACAACCACTACAGAGCCTTCAAATTATGGCAATTTCTCTGCTCAGGTAGTTAATATTGGCCAGGGAGTAACCCAAATGTTTAGCATTACGCTTAATACATTTGATGCTTTTAACGTGAAAATATGGGTAGACTGGAACGATAATCTCACTTTCGATGAAGGCGAAGAAGTATATAGCGGCGTATCTGATGCAACGGCCACCGCAGTCCTAAGTGGCACATTTACGGTCCCTGCCACTGCAACTTTAGGAAACCACAGGCTAAGAATAGGTGGCATGGCAGCCTGGAGCGGTGTGCCAACACCATGCTCAACTAACCAATATTATTCTGTATTTGAAGATTATACTATAAACGTAACTACGCCACCTACCTGCTATACACCAAGTGCTGTTGCTGCTGTTAACGCAGGTTCAGGACTTATTAATATTAGCTGGGCTGCCCCTACCCTTGGCACCGCGCCGGCAGGATATCAATATGTTATAGATGCATCTTCAAATATTCCTGCTGCCAATGCAGCAACCACGACAACTGCTACAAGTGTTAATAACGTTCCGGTTACTGTAAACGTTACCGGCTACCTACATGTAAGAACGAGCTGTGGCGGCACTGATTATAGTGAGTGGGTAACCATTCCGTTTTATAATGGTGTATGTATACCAGCTCCTACATCTATAGACGACCAGGGTATTACAAATGTAACCATTGGTACCATAAACAACACTACCACAGATGAGCCGGGCCATTATGCCGACTACTCTGCACAAGTAGTAAGTATAGGCCAGGGTGTTACCCAGTCTTTTAGTATTACATTTACTACTAACGGCGCGACCTATGTTACGAAAATTTGGGTAGACTGGAATGATGACCTTGACTTTGACGACGAAGGTGAAGAAATATTTTCGGGCGAATCCGGTAATACAGAACCTGCAACTCTAAGAGGCAGCTTTACCGTACCGGCAACAGCATCATTCGGCAATCACCGGATGAGGATTGGGGGTAGTGATTTTGGACCAACCACCCCGTGTTTTTCGGGAGTATATGGCTCTTTTGAAGATTACACTGTTAATGTTACAACCCCTCCTTCTTGCTTTACCCCTACAGAAGCTGTTGGTATAGGTACAGCATCGGGACTTGCAAACCTAAGCTGGATTGCCCCAACCCTTGGAGGACCAGCAACAGGTTATGAATATATTGTAGATACTAATGAGGCAAATCCTGCCAATGGTGCTACTGCTATATCTACAACAGCAACAATCGTTACGGGATACACAGGCATTGCAGACAGTGTTTATTACTACCTGCACGTTAGGACAAATTGTGGTGGTGGCGATTACAGCCAATGGATTACATCTCCGGCTTTCAGGTACCTTCAGGGAGATACCTGTGCAACGGCTATTAGTCTTGATGGCTTAACAAGCCCAATCTCATCTGCAACTACAGGTGCAGGCGATGAATATACTCCACAATGTGGATGGGGTTCTTCTCCGGATATTTATTATTCTATAACTGTACCTAACGGTTATGTGTTAGTTGCCGGATTAAACGAAAGTAACTACAGCACTGCTACCTCAATTTATTATGGCAACTGCACAGATCAAACATTGATCCAGTGCCGTACTTTCTCTAACGATGGCACAACATGGGAGAACACAACAGGTAGTACACAAACCGTGTACTGGGTACAGGATGGCTATTTTGGCGGAGCAGGCGACTTTACATTAGCCTGGACATTAACTCCTCCTCCTGCTTGTAATGTACCAAGAAATGTTCTTGGCACTATGACCTCACTTACCACTGCAGATATTAGCTGGACAGTGCCTATAACAGGAAACCCTGTAAGTTATGACTACGCAGTAACACAATCTGGAGATGCGCCTGAGGACTTTGAAGTAACAACTTCATTATCAATTACAAATATTACTACCGTAGCAAACGCGTATAACTGGGTATGGGTACGTACAAATTGCGCCGGCAACGATGGTTCCAGTCAATGGAGAAGCTACAAATTCTACTCAGGTCACTGTGTACCTGTTAACTTAAACGGCGGATATAATAATATTGTTAGCTTTTCTACAAGCGTAGGATTCAGCAATATATCTAATACACAAGAGCAGTTTACACCATACGAAAACTTGTTTAACACTATGGTAGTTGGCCAGGAACCGGGAGGCAGCTTTAATTATGCGGTTACCATAGATTCTTATAGTGCTGTAGATATCTGGATTGACTGGAACAATGACCTTGACTTTGAAGATGCAGGCGAAACTATCGCAAGCCATTCAAATCAGGTATTTGCTGATGGAGAATTTACAGGCTCTATCTCTATACCGGGTGTAATAGCAGCTGGCAATTACAGGATGAGATTACGCTCTCGTTCTTCATGGAGCGAATCAGACCCTTGTGATGAATACTATTCCGGTACAGCTCAGGACTACGCTATAAACATTGGCGATCCTCCTACATGCTATGTGCCAATTAATCTTTCAGGTGTAACTACTGCACCGGGTACTGCTAACTTAAGCTGGGCTCCGCAAAACCTTGGTGACGCACCGGTAGGATATGAGTATTTTGTTACTACATCTACTACAAATCCGGATGGGCAAACTGCCATTGCAACAACTGCAACGACCGTTGCAGGATACACAGGCCTTATAGATAATACATGGTACTATCTATATGTAAGGACAAACTGTGGCGACGGAGACTACAGCCAGTGGGCGGTTTCTACAAGGTTTAGATATCTTGCAGGAGACACCTGTGCAAGCGCTGTAGATTTATCTACGGTAGCTAACCCATATAGCTATAGTACTATAGGAGCAGGATCTGATTACACGAGCTCTTGCAATGTTAATGGTGCTGCACCAGATCTTTATTACTATGTTACTGTGCCTAACGGATATACCTTTACAGGTAACCAAACATCGAGCAATTATGATTCCGTACACTCAGTATTTTATGGTACATGCGGTAATCAAACCATTGTTGAATGTTTAGGCAATACACAAGATGTTATTACATGGGAGAACGGTACAGGGTCTACACAAACCGTATACTGGGTTCAGGACGGCTGGGGTCTTGCAAGTGGAGAGTTTACTTTTACATGGTCATTAACACCTCCTGCTCCATGCGACAGGCCAAGGCAACTTGATGTAAACCTTACATCTCTTACAACTGCAGATATTAGCTGGATCTTACCTAACACAGGTACGGCTGTAGGTTATGAGTATGCTGTAACAACATCAAATCAGCCTCCGATCAGCGGTACATATACAACGGCAACATCTGCAACCGGAGTTACTGTAACTCCTAATGTAAACAGTTACCTTTATGTGCGCACAGTTTGCAGCACTGCAGATGGCAACAGTATTTGGGTTCCACTTCCATTCTTTAGCGGATATTGCGTTCCAGCAAATACTTCAAGCACATCTAACTACATAACAGGAGTTAGCTCTACAGGCGGCGACGCAAACTTTAGTAGCACAAGTACTGGCTTTAGTGCCTTTACAGATAACACTGCTACACATTCTGTAACAACCTATCCTGGCGGTTCTTTCGCTTTGCAGGCTACAACGCCTAATGCTACGACTGAATATCTTTACAGTGTTTGGATTGACTGGAATAATAACTTTGACTTTACAGACACCGGCGAAAGGGTGCGAAACACAGGGTACCTTACATCTCCTGCAAGCCTGGGCGAAATTACAATCCCTCTAACAGCAGCCGTAGGCACATATAGAATGAGGATTCGTAACGCACGCTTTACTGCACCAGTAATGCCATGTGGAGAGATAGACGGAGAAGCAGAAGACTTTACACTTAATATTGTACCTGCTCCAAGCTGCTTCCCTCCTTTTAACCCTGGAATTACACCTACAGATACAGGCTATGCTAACCTTAACTGGAGCATTCCTCAACTTGGAGGTGTTCCAACAGGATATGAGTATGTTTTCGGACCGTCGGCTACTGCTCCTGCAGAGGGAGTGAGCGGAACTCCAAGCACCTCTTTCTTTGTGGGTGATGCAGAGTACGACCCTACACAATCTGTGTACCTTTTCGTGCGCACTAATTGTGGCGGCGGAGACTTTAGTACATGGGCAACAACACAAATACTTGGCACAAATTCGCCTGATTTCCTTGCAAACAGTATTACAGTTTACAAAGAAGGCAATGCGATAAACATTACATCTGGCACTACATTAATGAAAGGTGTTACAATATATGACACGCGCGGCAGAAAGCTTTATAGCCAAACCGACATTAATAATACCGAAACTGCAATTACCGGCTTGCAAATACAGCAGCAGGTAGTTATTGTAGAAGTGAATACTGTGAACGGCAAAGTGAGCAAAAGAATCGTTTTCTAAACTTTTTGCCTTATAATTTTGAGCCGGGCGGTACTATTAGTATCGCCCGGCTTTTTTGTTTTTTAGTGAATGTCGCAAATATTCTAACTTTAAATACCAAAAAAAACAACATTAAACAGCTTCGGGGCATTGTTTTGATTATAATTGGGGTAAATTATAGATTTTTATAACGTAATGACAAAATATTCAATTTGACATTAACAAATGTGCTACTATTTAAACTGACGATTTGTTATTTTACCCATGCGTGTTAACCACTTCGTTATACATTTACTTAACAAAATCGAATTTTATTAATAATTCTTTAATTAACCATTTGCATTAGTTTAACATTATATAATAATTGTATTTTTAAAGCACACAAATATTATGTATTAAAATGAAAAAAAATTACAACTTGTTACCGAAAGCTCCACACAACCTGTTGTGGCGATTAGGCGGGAACGAGAATCCTGATGACGGATGCTCACCCCCTACTTTTGCTAAAAAAAGTTCATTGCTATTTACTGCAATGCTTTTTATGTTTGCAACTGTGCAAACATTTGCGCAAACCGCTTACTGTACCCCTGCACCTTCATCTGTAGATGGTATAGGCATTACAAATGTTTCAATTGGGTCTATTAACAATGCCACTGTTGCCGAACCTGGCAACTATGGTAATTACTCTGCTCAAATTGTAAACATAGGACAAGGCGTAGTACAGCCATTTGTAATTACATTTAGCACTGGCTACTCTTATGACACTAAAATTTGGGTTGACTGGAACAACGACTTCGACTTTACCGATGCAGGCGAAGAAGTGTACTCTGGCACCTCTACAAATGCTAACCCTGTTTTGTTATCCGGCACTATTACCGTTCCGGCTACAGCAACTTTAGGCAATCACAGGTTAAGGATAGGCGGCCAGGATAACGGCCCAGCCATGCCTTGTTATACAGGCACGTATGGCAGCTTTGAAGATTACACTATTAACGTAACGCTACCACCATCGTGCTTTACACCGGCTAACGCATTAGGCACTGTAACGGCATCTAATAATGCTAACCTTAGCTGGGCCGCACCTTCGCTGGGTACAACACCGGTAGGCTACGAGTATTATGTAGACACTAATGTATCTGTAACAGGTAATGCCGTGGCAACTGCTACAACTACAACATCTGTAACCGGTTACACAGGGTTTGCAGATAATACAAATTACTACCTGCACGTACGTACAAATTGCGGAAGCAATTCATACAGCGAGTGGATAAATTCTCCTGCATTCAGGTTTGTAAGTGGCGACACATGCCTTACCGCTTTAAGCCTTGATGCTTTAACAAGCCCTATGTCTTCTACAACTGTAGGGGCAGCCAATGACTTTTCTCCTACCTGCGGTTTTGGCAGCGGTCCGGATCTATACTACTCTATAGCCGTTCCTGTAGGATACAAATTAACAATTGGCCAAACAGCAAACAACTATGATGCTGTACATACTTTATTCTATGGCACTTGTGCAACACCTACACAAATTGTTTGCGGTGACTACCCGGAAATAGCGAGTGAAGGAGCTGCTGCAACTATAGTTTGGGAAAACACAACAGGTGCTGCTCAAACAGTATTCTGGGTTCAGGATGGCAACAGTGCTGGTGGAGGCACATTTACATTAGCGTGGTCTTTAACGCCACCTCCTGCATGTAATGTACCTACAGCTGTTACTGCACAATTACTTTCTACTACTCAGGCAAATTTAAGCTGGGGTGTGCCTGTAACTGGTACTGCAATCGGTTATCAATATGCAGTTACAACTACAAACACAGCACCTGCTGCTTCGGCTATAACGTCTACAACAGCTACATCTGTTGCTGGAGCAACCGTTACACCAAGCGTAACTAACTATTTATGGGTGCGCACGAGCTGCGGTACAGATACTTTTAGCGAGTGGATAACCGTTCCTTTCTTTGCAGGATACTGTACACCGGCACCAACATCTGTAGATGGTATTGGTATTACCAATGTTACCATAGGCAGCATTAATAATGCTACAGTTGCAGAAACAGGAAACTATGGTAACTACACTGCACAAATAGTAAACGTAGGTCAGGGCGTTAGCCAGCCTTTTAGTATTACTTACAGTACTGGTTTTACTTATGCTACAAAAATTTGGGTTGACTGGAATGACGATCTTGATTTTACTGATGCAGGCGAAGAAGTTTATGTGGGCGAATCTACAAACGCTAACCCTACTGTATTAAGCGGAACATTTACAGTTCCTGCAACGGCAACTTTAGGAAACCACAGGATGAGAATAGGTGGTCAGGACAATGGCCCTGCCCTTCCATGCTACTCCGGTTCTTACGGTAGTTTTGAAGATTACACCATTAATGTTACAACTCCTCCTTCTTGCTTTACACCATCAAGCCCTTTAGGCGTTGCAACGGCATCTGGCTTAGCAAACTTAAGCTGGGCAGCTCCATCTCTTGGCACCACGCCTACAGGATATGAGTATGTAGTAAATACAGTAGCAACATCTCCTGCTGAAGGAGTAACAGGTACTGCTGTAACTGCTACATCTGTAACAGGATATTCTGGCATTGTAGATGGTACTGTGTACTACCTGCATGTTAGGACAAGTTGTGGCAACGGAAGCTACAGCGACTGGGTAAATTCTGTCGGATTTAGATACCTTCCGGGAGACACTTGTGCTACAGCAATACCTCTTGACAATTTAACAAGTCCACTTTCTTCTACAACCGTTGGCGCAGGTAACGATTATACTCCTACGTGTAGTTTTAGCAATGCCCCGGATTTGCTTTACTCTATACAAGTTCCTGTAGGCTACAAGCTATCTATTGGCCAAACGGCTAATAATTATGATACTTTACACTCCGCATTTTATGGTACCTGCGAAGAGCGTACTGTAATAGTATGTGCTGATTACCCTGAACTGCCAGCAGACGGAGCAGCAGCTACTTTGCTTTGGGAAAATACTACATCAGCAACACAAACAGTGTACTGGGTACAGGACGGTTACAATACTGCAAGCGGAACATTTACACTTGCATGGTCGTTAATACCTCCACCTGCATGTAATGTACCTACCGCAGTTACTGCTACATTAACATCTACGACTACAGTTGATTTTAGCTGGGCTGCACCTATAACAGGAACAGCTACAGGATATGAGTATGCTGTTACAAACTCAACTGATGATCCGGCTGCATCAGAAATTACTGCTACAACTGCTACTTCTGTAACAGGTGTACCTGTAACATTAAACTTTTACAACTATTTACATGTTCGCTCTGTATGTGGCGATGGTTTGTTTAGTGGGTGGATCACTGTACGCTACTATTCAGGATACTGTATTCCTGCACCTACATCTGTAGATGGTATTGGCATTACAAATGTTACCATTGGTAACATTAACAATACAACCGTTGCAGAAGCAGGAAACTATGGTAACTATGCTTTGCAAAGCACAAACATAGGCCAGGGTGTAGAGCAGGCTTTCAGCATTACATTCAGGACAGGTTACACCTACGATACAAAAATATGGGTAGATTGGAATGATGACCTTGATTTTGACGATGAAGGTGAGCAGGTTTACTTTGCTACATCTACAAATGCTAACCCTACAACTTTAACGGGTACATTTACAGTTCCGGCTAATGCTACTTTAGGCAACCACAGGTTAAGAATTGGTGGTCTTGATGACGGCGGTACAAATGGTGTAAATGTTACACCTTGTTATTCAGGATCGTATGGTACCTTTGAGGATTATACTATAACTGTTACAACTCCTCCTTTATGTTTTGTTCCTACAGCACCAACCGCAGTTAATGCAGCTGCAGGATTTGTAAACATAGGATGGACTGCGCCAACTCTTGGAGGCACTCCTGCAGGATATGAATATGTAATAGATACTACGCAGGCTTCTCCTGCAGCAGGTGTAAGTGGCACTGCAACTACAGAAACATCTGTTACAAACGTTGCAGCCCCATTAAACATTACAGGTTACCTTCACGTAAGGACGAACTGTGGCGATGGCGGTTTTAGCGACTGGGCAACTGTTTCGTTCTACAATGGCGTTTGTATTCCTGCACCTACATCTGTAGATGGATTAGGTATTACAAATGTTTCTATAGGCAGCATTAATAACACTACTGTTGCAGAACCAGGAAACTACGGTAACTATTCTGCACAAGTTGTAAACGTAGGTCAGGGTGTTACACAGGCATTTGCCATAACATATAGAACAGGCTTTACCTACGATACAAAAATATGGGTAGACTGGAATGACGACCTTGATTTTGACGATGAAGGCGAACAAGTTTACGTGGGTATGTCTACAAATACTAACCCAACCGTACTTGCAGGTACATTTACAGTTCCCGTTAATGCAACTTTAGGCAACCACAGATTAAGAATTGGTGGTCTTGACTCTGGAGGAGTAGACGGTGTGAACGTAGTGCCATGTTATAGTGGATCTTATGCAAGCTTTGAGGATTATACTATTAATGTAACTACTCCACCTTCATGCTTTACCCCTACTAATGCCGTAGGTGTAGCAACGGCTTCTGGCCTTGCAAACCTTAGCTGGACTGCTCCTACCCTTGGAGGAACTCCAACAGGTTACGAGTATGTAGTAGATACGATTCCAGGTGCTCCTGCCCAGGGCGTGAGCGGAACTGTAACTACAGCAACATCTGTTACTGGTTACACCGGTATTCTTGATAATACTTATTACTATGTACACGTAAGAACAGTTTGTGGTGAAGGTGATGCCAGCGAATGGATCACATCTCCACGCTTTAGGTTCCTTCTTGGAGACACTTGTATAACTGCTATAAACCTTGATGGGTTAACAAGCCCAATTGAATTTTCTACAGAAGGTGCAAATGATGACTTTACACCTACCTGTGGTTTTGGTTCATCGCCAGATTTATATTACTCTGTAACGGTACCTAACGGCTACACGCTTACAATAGGGTTAAACGACAGCAACTACAGCACGGCAACATCTGTATTTTATGGTAACTGTACCGTAAATACTGCATTGTCATGCAGAACATTTAGCGAAGATGATACTGTTTGGGAAAATACTACCGGCAGTTCACAAACGGTGTATTGGGTACAGGACGGTTACAATGGCGCTACAGGTTCATTCGAACTTGCATGGTCAATGATACCTCCGGTTAGCTGCGATATACCAAGAGCTCTTAATGTACAATTGACATCGCTTACAACTGCAGATATATCGTGGAATGTACCTAACACAGGAAGCCCTGAAGGTTATGAATATTACATTTCGAACACCAACACTAATCCTGCAGAAGGTGTAGCTACATTTACAACAGCAACATCTGTAACAGGTGTAACGGTAACTCCTAACGTATCGCAATATCTTTATGTGCGTTCTATATGCAGCGATGAAGATGGTGAAAGCGTTTGGATACCACTTCCGTTCTTTAGCGGTTACTGTGTACCTACAAACGTAAGCTCTACAGCTTACTATATTACCGGTGTTACAACTACCGGTGGTAATACTAACATTTCAACTTCAAGCTCAACATTTAGTGCATTTACAGACTATACTGCAACACAATCTGTTTCAAGCTATGCTGGTGGCACGTTTACTATTCAGGCTACTACACCAAATGCTACAGATGGTTACCTTTATAGTGTATGGGTAGACTGGAATAATGATTTTGACTTTGATGACAATGGAGAAAGAATAATAAACACAGGTTCATTAACTTCTCCTGCTACTTTAGGAGATGTAGCTGTACCGGTAAATACTCCTGTTGGCACTTACAGAATGAGGGTTAGAAACGCACATATAGGTTCTCCGGTTCCTGCATGTGGCGAACAGGGAAGCGGCGAAGCAGAAGACTATACATTAATAGTCGAAGCTACACCTTCATGCTTACCTCCATATAACGTTATTATTACACCTACAGATCCTGGTTATGCTAACCTAAGATGGAGCCCATCTGAATTAGGAGGTGCACCGGTAGGTTACGAATATGTTTTTGGACCATCACCTACTGCTCCTGCTGAGGGAGTGAGCGGAACTCCAAGTACTTCATTCTTTGTGGGTGATGCAGAATACGACACTACAGCATCTGTATACTTATTTGTACGCAGTGTATGTGGAGCGGGAGACTACAGCGAGTGGACGGTACCTGTCAGCATACTTGACTTTGTTTCTCCGGAACTTCTTTCTAATAGCGTAGTTGCGTACAAAGATGGTAATGCAATCAACATTACATCTGGCACTACACAATTAACAGGTGTAACAATTTATGATACACGCGGAAGAAAACTGTATACACAAACTGCAAATAGCAACAATGTTGTTATTAACGACCTGCAAATACAGCAACAAGTGATTATTTTAGAAATTAATACCACAAAAGGTACCGTTAGCAAAAGAATAATTTTCTAAGCTACTATCAGTTTCTAAGCTTAATAAGCAAGAAAGCCCCACGCATTGCGTGGGGCTTTTTATTTTTGGCACGGTAGTTATAAAATTACCTCTTTTATTAAATTGATAAAAAAGGCACACCAAAATAAAACCATTATTAAAAAAGCTACGTATATAATAAAAAATACATTGCTCCCAAGCAAATAAAAAAAAGCCATTCAATTAAAGTAAGGTGTGGTTTTATGGCTTCCCTCCCCTTTTTTATAAAAGCGGAGGGTTTTTTATTAACACAAATTTAAGTCATTGTTAATAGTTTTATAACAATAATTTGCATATTTAACGATTTGGTCATGTAGTTTGTCGGATAAATACATACTTTTGTCGGTACAGAAATTTTATTCCCCTATAAAAACCACTTTTTAATTATGCAGAAACTATTACGATTACAGTTTTCTAAATTACTGATGCTCCTTGCATTACTATTTGGAATTAATTCTTTTGGGCAGAGTATTTATACAAACCCGATAACGGCAACCAACCCTTCGGCTGCAAATCCTTACACTGCAGGCTCGACTACTGCAGATAACATGACTGCCACTGGCATAGGTAGAAGCGGTCCTATTACTGCGGTAAGTGCTTCGGATAGATATGCTGGATCTGGTTGGAATACCGCAGCAATAAATACTGCCAATTACTTCACTTTTACATTAACTCCTAATACAAATTACAAAATAAATTTTGTAAGCTTTATGTATACAGGTCAATCTTCAGGCACAGGAGCAACTTCTGTAGCTGTTAGGTCAAGCGTTGATAACTTTGGCGCAAACATAGGAACAGCCACAGTAAGTGGTACAACTATTAGTCTTGCAGGCACAGCCTACCAAAATATTACAACAGCTATTACTTTTAGGGTATATGGTTGGGGAGCTAGTGCAGTCGGAGGTACTTTTAGTATAAACGACTTTACCTTTAATGGTACTGTTGAATCTACTGCACCTGCAACAGCTTCTGCAACAACAACTGCGGCTACACTAGTTACAACTACTACTGCTACTTTAAACGGTAGTATAAACACTAATGGTACAGGGGCAACAGCAGCTTCATTCCAGTATGGCACCACTACTTCATACGGAACTAATATTACCGCGAGTCCATCTTCGGTAACTGCAAGTGGAGCTACATTAATAACTGCAGCTTTATCAGGCCTTACACCCAATACAACCTATTATTTTAGGGCTGTAGGAACACAGGGAACTTCGCCTAATACAACAGTTACTAATGGCAGCCAACAATCATTTTTAACATTAGCCGCAACTCCGGGTGCGCCTGTGGTTAATGGAGAGACAACAACATCATTAAATGTAACTATAGCAGCTAACGGAAATCCAGATGCCACTACATACGCCATTCAGGTTGGGTCACAATATGTACAAGCAAATGGATCATTGGGCGCTAATGCAGTGTGGCAAACAGCATCAGTTTGGGGCACAAAAACAATAACAGGCCTTGCTTCTTCTACTCAATATACTGTAGGTGTTAAAGCGAGGAATTCTGCTTTGGTTGAAACTGGTTTTGCAACAGCTACTGGCACTACATTAGCCAACACTGCACCATCAATTACGGCAGGTGGTACAATTGCTGCCATGAGCACTACTTATGGTACAGCATCATCTTTTTCAACTTTTACAGTAAGCAGCCTTAACCTTACTGCTCCCGTTACTGTAACGGCTCCAACAGGTTTTGAAGTTTCCCTTAGCAATGCTGCGGGTGCAACTTACACATCATCTGTATCGGTTACGGCAAACTCAACTGATATTCCTGTATATGTTCGCCTTAGTGCAACTGCTCCGGCAGCATCATATAATGGTAGTGTTGTTACGCTATCAAGCACGGGTGCTACTACTATAACTAAATCTATTGCAAACGCCACTGTTTCTCAAAAAGCACTAACACTTTCAGGATTAACAGGTGGCACAAAGGTATACGACCGTACCACTACAGCACCGGTTTCGGGAGTCGCTACATTATCTGCAACTGCAAACGGCGACGTTATTACTGTAGCAGGAACTCCTGCATTTAACTTTGCCGATGCTAACGTTGGTAACACAAAAACAATAACTGTTTCGGGTTATACACTTGCCGGCACTAACGCTGCTAACTACAGCCTTATACAGCCTACAGGACTTACAGGATCTATTACGGCTAAAGCTGTAACTATAGATAACGCTGCTGCACAAAACAAACCCTATGATGGTACTCAGGCTGCTGTTGTAAGCGGTACGGTTAATGGCCGCATTAGCCCCGACGATGTAACACTTGCTACAACTGCGCAATTTGCACAGGCTACAGTGGGCGATAATATTGCAGTAACAGGCTTTACGCTAACCGGTGCACAGGCAGGTAACTACGCGCTAACACAGCCTACTGTAGCTGCCAATATTGCTAAAGGTATTAATGATCTTGCAGCAACTGCAATAAACTTAGGGTTAAATGCTACTTATGCCCTACCGGGCGCTACGGTAACATCTACCTCTACAGGAGCGTACACATACAGCTTAACAGCTTCTCCTGCGGTAACGCTTAACCAGAATACGTTAACAACAAGTGCTACTACAGTAGGTACTGCTACATTAACGATCACTCAGGCAGAAACTGCCAACTATCTTGGAAAATCTATCCAGATTGCTGTGAATGTTACTACTATTACTTATGAGAATGGTGATTTCATGACAAAAACAGCTGGCACATGGACAAATAGAGCTACTGGCACAGCGACATGGTATAAGAGAGTAAACGGAGCATGGATTGATAGTGCTACAGAGCCAAGTGGCACAGCTGATTCTTATACGGTTTATATAACTAAAAATATTGAGATCCCTACCGCTACTACTCAACTTGCAACTGCAAGAATACATGTAACGGAAAACGCTACATTAACCTTCAATAGTAGTACACTTTGGACATTTAGAAATATCTATATCGACAATGGTGCAGCTATGCAGATGAACACTCGTTTTACTGTATTGTCAAGCGGTACTTTTGAAATTGCAGATGGTGGTAACTTTATCTATAATTACGCATCCAACGAAGGGGCAAGTACATCTGTTGTGACAACACTGTGGGCAGGTATTGAGAATTTCCATCCGCAGTCTAATTTCATTATTAGAAACCACGATGTTGGATCGGGTAAATATTTTCTTCCCGTAGCAGATACAAACATCACCTCAAATTTATATAATGGGGTAAATGCTTACTTTGGTAATTTAATAGTTGATTCAATTGATGAAGTAAGATTGACAACAACGAACTTTAACGGTAAAACGCTTACACATAAAAATTTAGAGTTCACACCAAATTCAGCTTATGTACTAATCTACGGAAATTTAACATGGACAATTGGTGGTAATTTAGTGATCAGCCAACCTCTAGGAACAACAACTGCGAGGAATGTTACGGTAACTTCTGGCGCTAATACTGTCGTTTTGAATGTTAAAGGTGACGTCATTAATAATTCTAAAAATACATTTAGAACTGCAAGTGGATCTGGTACGGTGACACTTAATATAGATGGAAGCATTTCATTGAGTGATGAAGGAAAATTTGACATTAACACCAGTGGTACATCAATAGTTAACGTGAAAGGAGACGTTTCTGCAACTGCAAATGCAGTGTTGTTTGCGGGTGCAACGGCGACGCTTAACCTTAACGGAGCAGGTAATGGTTTGACAGACACTACAACGCAGACAATAGATATTGCTACGACCACTACAACAAAGAATCAAAACATTAACTTTAATGTTAAGAATGGCGCGTATGTTAAACTGCTAAACCGTGATTTTGAACTTGGAACAAATTCTAAGCTTACTGTTGAAAATGCAGGAACATTAGATTTTGGTTTCAACGGTCTTACGCCTCTCGTTGTTAAAGCTTCTGGTGTTGTAACCGGTACTTCTTTTCTGAGTGCTGCTAACAGTAATTTGAAAGTAACATCTGAGAATGGTGTAAACGGAAATGCGGCGACCACCGGTAACGTACAGGTAGCTACTGCAACATATAATGCCAATACTAACTATTACTACGTAGGTGCTACTACCCCGCAAGTATTTGGTAATGCTGTAACTAACGCAGGAGTTATTACAATAGATAAAACTAACGCTACAGATGTAGTTACTGCTTCGGCAGCAGCTGCTAATAGTATAGTTGTTAATAAAGGTATTCTAAATGCCGGCACTAATGTTTTAGGTGGAGCAACTACAAACCTTACAATATCTGCTAATGGTAAATACAGGGCTTCGGGTAACGGCACTAAACCGGATGCCGGAGGAACATATGCTTTAGCGGCTGAATCTACCGTAGAATTTTATGGTGCAGATGCTACAAATATTAATACTGCGCCATTATATGGTAAGGTATTGGTAACAGGTTCAAATGTTGGAACTGCTTCTGCCTCTGCAGGTCTTGGTTTCGTTTCGGGCGGCGCGTTTGAAGTGACTAACGGCTCTACATTTAAAGTAGCAAATGCCGACGGTTTTAACGGTAGTGCAACTACTGCCATTACAACTACCGGTACACCTGCAATAACTCTTGGAGCTACAAGTACTATACAATATACTGGTACAGGAGCACAAAATATTACAGCAGTTAACCCATTAAATACAGATGATGCTATAGCGGGCTATGGTAATCTTACAATTAAAAGCCAGGGCATTGCCACTCTTGGAGCAAACCTTATTTATGTAAGGAACGATGCAAGAGTTGAAACAGCTGCTACTCTAAACGTAGCTACAGGCAAAACACTTCGCGTAAAAAATCAGGTTATTAATAACGGTGGTACACTAACTATTAAAAACAACGCTGCCCTGTTACAGGACAACAATGTGGCTAATACCGGTAACATTAACGTTGTTAAAAACAGCAACCCTCTATACAGGCTTGATTATACATTATGGTCTTCGCCTGTTAGCGGCACGCAAACGCTTGCTAATTATTCTCCTGAAACTGTGTCTACACGCTTTTACGATTATGGTTTTCAAAACAACGGAGAGTACTACATAAACATACCAGATGGTAATGCTACATTTACACCTGCAAAAGGTTACTTAATACGTATGCCGGATATCGTTGCTACACTTCCTGGCTACGCTCAGGGAAGGGCATCGCACACATTTGTTGGTAACTTTGCCGGTATACCAAACAATGGCGAAGTAACAATAGCAGCCTCTACTGTAGCTAACCGTTACACTGCCGTAGGTAACCCTTACCCATCGCCTATTAGCATTGTAGATTTCTTTGCTACTAACAATCAGGTGGTAGATGCCGGTTCTGGTATCTATTTATGGAGGAAAAGAAATGGTGCTAACACATCGTCTTACGCTACTATTACTCTTGCGGGTGCAACTTTTGCTTACAACCCTAACCCTGCCGGAAACGGAAACAGTGTAAACCAGGGTGCGTTTTACAGCGGCGACCCAAGCGGCTGGATACTATCTCAGGGGCAGGGCTTCTTTGTAAGGACTAAAGCTGGTTTAACAGGTACACCACAAATTACCTTTAATAACGCTATGAGAAGAGCAGCACCTATTAATGGTGACCAGGCGTTCTTTAGAACGTCACCATCTGAAATATCACGTCTTTGGTTGAACTTAAACAATGCAGATGGCAGCTTTGCACAATCGGCTATTGCTTACATAGATGGCGCCACTACAGATCTTGATTACGGTTACGACGGAAAAATGTTCTCAGGAAGTAATGAGCTTTCTATATACACTTTAGCAAGCGAAACTAAACTTGCTATACAGGCAAGGCCTTTATTTAATACTACCGATGTTGTACCAATGGGCTACTCTGCAGCTGCTGCAGGCCAGTACACTATTTCTGTAGATCATACGGATGGTGTATTTAACAACGGACAGAATATTTATGTGAGGGATAACGCATCAGGTGTTATTCATAACGTATCTGAAGGTGCTTATGCCTTTTCTACAGAGGCAGGTACATTTAACGAAAGGTTTGATGTACTTTACACTGCCGATGCTTTAGGTACTACTACACCTCAGCTTGATGCAAATGCCGTGATTGTATTTAAAGATGGCAACACTTTAAATATTGATGCCGGTGCTACTATGATAAACGCTGTTACCGTATACGACATACAGGGCAGAAAAATAGTGAGCAAAACAGGCGTGAATGCTTTACAAACAGCATTTACCGGCCTTGATATTGCACAGCAGGTTCTTGTTATAGAAGTTAACACTGTAAAAGGAAAAGTAAGCAAAAAAATAGTTTACTAAGCCGTATTTACTTTTTAAATAATCCCCGATAAATTCATTTTTATCGGGGATTTTTGCATTGTTAAAGGATTGCATTTTGCCGATAAATGACTCATATTCAACGATAAAAAAATTTATTCTCTTAAGCCCCTTTGATAGTCTGAGTTTCTTTGTTTTATAAAAATGGAGAAATTATGACAACAATTCGACTCACAAATGCACTTCGTGCATTTTTAACAACGGTGCTCTTAATGGCTGCTGGCCAGTCATTTGCACAAACTAAAAATTTTGCCACTACCCTTGCGGCATCAGCGTACACAACAGGCTCTACAGCCGGTGCAAATGACACAGATCTTGCAACTTCTGCAAAGCTACGATCTAATGTGGTGCTTGGCGTGCCCGGAGTAATTCAGGCAATTTACAACGAAGCTTACATTGAGCTGCAATACCCTACTGCAATAAATGCCGATGTTACTACCTATGTAAAAATTAACATGACAGACAGTGCCCTGCTAACAGGATTAATAGGTGGTGCTGTGGGGAATTTAGTAAATGGAGTGGTTGGTGTAGTTGCCGGACAGCAAGGACTTAAAGTCGAGGCAAAAAATGGAGCTGCCGTAGCTTTTAGCGCAAGCAGCAACTTTGGGCAGCCAAGATTAAGGATCGTTACAGATAATGCCCCAACGCCTAACTACTATATAATGGTAACGCCGGGAAGCACTTACGACAGAGTACGAATTTATAATACAGTTAATGCGGGCCTTGCTGCTATTAAAGACCTTGATGTATTTGGAGCGTTTTACGTTACCGGCGCGCCAACGTGCCAGGCAGGCACTTATACGTCTTATGATGCTACCGCAGGACTTGTATCGCTACTAGGATCGGGTGTAGCTAATATAAGAAACGCTATAGATGGAAATGCCGCTACATATTCTCGTATTTCTTTAGGAACACTTGCTGTAGGCACTTATGTAGAACAATCGGTATATTTTGACGGTCCCTCATCTACTACAGATAAATATAATATAAAACTTAAGTTAGACCCTTCTTTATTAAGTTTAAACGTAAACGTATTACGCCAGGCAGTATCTATTTATGCTTACAAGGGCGGTACGCAGGTTTACTCTACCACACTTGATGAACAGGCGCTTATAAACCTCTACATTGGTACAGATCTTGCCGCACAATTGCCAGTAGGCGTACAAATTGCCCCAAACGCCGCAGTAGACAGGATTACGGTAAGGTTTAGATCGCTTGCCGGTGCAGGATTAACGCAAAACCTGGACCTGTATGAAATTGTAAAAGGCGATTTTGGCACGGCAATAGCTATTACAGGCGGTACACCGGTTACCGGCGGAGCAACGGCACTGCTAAACCAAACGGTTTCTTTAACTGCAAGCACTACAGGGTGCAGTAATACAGGCCCTTATACCTATTTATGGTCTAATGGTGCTACAACTGCAACAATACCAGCTCCTACAACAACAGTAGGCACTACAGTATATACTGTAACAGTAACAGATGCCTTTGGTACAAAACATAATAACCAGGTTACAATTACCGTATTGCCTCCACCGGTTGGTGGTTCTATAGGCAGTGGCCAGGCAATATGTGGCGGCGACCTTGCCCCAAGCCTGACATTAATAAACTACACTGGTGCGATTGCACGTTGGGAACAATCGTCTACAAATGCTTTTACAGCCGGTACAGTACAGACTTATGCTAATAATACTGCGCTTTTAACAAGTGGAGAAATTGGTGCTGTTAATGCAACAAAATATATAAGAGCCGTTGTTAGCCTTAACGGATATACAGATGTGTACAGCAGTACGGCTGTTTTCAATGTAAAAACTACAACTTGGAACGGCACTGCATGGACTAATGGCATACCAGATATGACTACGGCAATTGTAATTGCGGGTAACTACAATGGCAATGCTGATTTAAATGGATGCAGCCTTACGGTAAATAATAATGCGGTTGCAACAATAGCATCTGACAAAACGGTTACATTAAATAAATTTGTTAACGTTGCAGCAGGAAGCAGCCTTACCTTCGAAAATAATGCCCACCTAATACAACAAACTCAGGCGGTAAATACAGGTAACATTACTTTAAAAAGAAACAGTTCGAGCTTATTCAGACTTGACTATACCTTATGGTCTTCTCCTGTAGCAGGGCAGCAACTTCAATCTTTCTCGCCCGCTACACTAACATCACGCTTTTATGAGTACGGTGTGGCAAACAATGCAGAGCATTATATCGTGGCAAATGCGAACAGCAATTTTGAAACCGCTAAAGGATACTTAATACGTATGCCAGATACCGGATCTGAATCTTACAACAGCATTACAACACCTATGACATTTGGTGCTGCCTTTACAGGAGTTCCAAACAACGGAACAATTACAAAAACACTTTCTACCTCGTTAAACCGTTGGACAGCGATTGGTAACCCATATGCATCTCCAATAAGCGTAACCGCATTTTTTGATACAAACGCTGCAGTGCTTGAAACGGGAACAGCATTATACTTTTGGAGAAAGAAAAACAATACCAATGCTTCGAGCTATGCTACTTTAACAAAAGTAAGTTATGCTGCTAACCAGGCTACCGGTGGCCGTCAGGGAGAAAATGCTTATGGCGGTTCTCAGTGGGCCAGTTTCTTCCAGGCAACTCCTACGGCAGACTGGGTAATTAATCCGGGACAAGGCTTTTTTGTAAAAACAGCTGCAAATGCTACAAGTGCGTCTGCCACTTTTAACAACGAAATGAGAAGGGGGCAAATACATAACCCTCAATTCTTCAGGACTGCGGAGCCTGACCAGTTATCACGTATGTGGATTAACATTGCAGGTGCTCAGACCGATGTTTACAGCCAGGTGTCTATAGCCTATACTAATACTGCAACCCTGGGCTTAGATTACGGCCTTGACGGTTTAAGGTTTAGCAACGATGGTGGAGTATCTCTATACACAATGGCAGATAACAGAAAACTTACTATTGAAGCAAGGCCGGCTTTTGAAACTACAGATATTGTAGCTTTAGGTTACTCTGCCGCTGAGGCAGGACAATTTATTCTGAGCCTTGAAAACAAAGACGGTGTATTTGCCAACGGACAAGACATATTTGTAAGGGATAATGTGCTTAATACAATTACAAACATTACTAACGGCACTTATACTTTTACTACCGAAGCAGGTACGTTTAACGACAGGTTTGATGTTATGTATACAGCTACTGCTCTTGGTACAGAAACGCCACAGCTTAATGCTAACAACGTAATTATATTTAAAGATGGAGCTTCTATTAACATTAATGCGGGTACAGCACAAATAAGCAGTGTAACGGTATACGACATAAGAGGCAGAAAGCTCTATAGCCACGATGGCATACAAGGTGCCACTACAACTGTTACAGGCTTACAAGCCGCACAGGAAGTACTAATAGTTGAGATTAATACAGACAAAGGAACAGTAAGCAAAAAAGTAGTTTACTAAAAATATTCGAACCCCTCCATGTTTGAAGTCCCCGTTGCATTTATTGTAGCGGGGATTTCGTCTTTTATTAACTAACGCAGATGAAAAATCTTACTTGCTACACCCCTGCCATAACTCCCTGTCACCTTAAAAATTTAACGAAATATTCCTTATATAATTAAAAATAACCAACTTATTCATTTTACAACTCATCTATAGTTAAATTTTGCATAACTTGCACCAAACAAGGAAATAACGCTGTCCGCCTGCACAAAAAAGCCATTCGTCGAAATTTGGTAAAGTTAGGTAAGCCACTATCGTTTCTTTGTACAAGAATTACAAGAGCAATCGAGTAATGGCATCCCACAAAATTACTATTTGATGAAAAACTTTACTACACTTGTTTCCTTAAAATCGCTTCGCTTAGCAGCTGCATTTGCCCTTTTTGCTTTTGCAACTGCAAATGCCCAAACAACTGCCTGTACAGCTACAACCACATGGAACGGCACAACATGGAGCAACGGAGCACCTAATACAAGTGTAAATGCAATAATTTCCGGTAATTTTACTTCATCAGTTAATATTTCTGCCTGTAGCCTTACTGTAAATAATAGTGCCCAGGTAACCATTGCCGCCGGCACAACTCTTACAATAGCTAACCAAATATCTGTAACCACAAATTCTCTTCTTGTAGTACAAAGCAATGCAAACCTTGTTCAGGTTAACGATGATGCCGTAAATACCGGCAACATAACTGTACAGAGAAACGGTTCGTCATTATATAAATTAGACTACACATTATGGTCTTCGCCGGTAAGCGGACAGCAATTGCAATCTTTTTCGCCTGCTACATCGTCTAATCGCTTTTACGAATATAACTATAGCACAGATGCAAGTGGTACAGTTTCGGAAATGTTCAGCACTACTAACGCAGCGTCTAATTTTGAGACTGCTAAATCCTACCTTATCCGCATGCCAAATTCAAATACGGCATCGGGTTACAACAACGGTACCGTAGCATTAACCTTTGCAGGTGCATTTACCGGAGTAGCTAACAATGGCATTTTAACTAAAACACTTGCAACACAAGGAAATCGATATACAGCAGTTGGTAATCCTTACGCTTCATCAATAAACGTTCAGGATTTTTTTGAAGCTAATAGCGACGTTTTAGACCAATCTTCGGGTCTATATTTCTGGAGGAAAAAATATGATACAAATGCAGGCAGCTATGCAACGCTAACAAGAGATGCGTATGTTTATAACCACGCAGGCGGCCAGGAACAATTTGGCGGCGAGCAGTGGGATGAGCTTTTTAATGACTCTTCATCAGAAAATTGGGTGATAAACCCGGGACAGGGCTTTTTTGTAAAAGCTGCCGAAGGTGTTGCAAATCCTCAACTTGTTTTTAATAATGCGATGCGCCGTGGTGATGTGCACAACAACCAGTTTTTCAGGACTGCCCAGGAAGACCAAAAAAGCCGTGTATGGCTTAACTTAACCGGAAATGATGCCTTTGCCCAAACTGCCATTGTGTATAGCAATACAGCAACTACAGGTTTAGATTATGGCAGAGACGGAAAATTAATTACAAGTGGTGCCGTTGCCTTCTACTCTATTATTGAAGCTAACAATTTAACTATACAGGCCCGCCCTGCTTTCCATGAAAATGATGTTGTAGCTATGGGTTATACTGCAAACGCAGCGGGAAGCTATACAATAAGCATTCATAGAAAAGATGGCGTATTTGCCGATGGGCAAAACGTTTACATTAAGGACAACAGTACCGGCTCTATACACAACTTAAGTGATAGCAATTACACTTTCTCTACAGAGGCAGGAACGTACAACAACAGACTGACTGTACTATATACTACTGAGGTTTTAGACACTAAAGCACCTGCCCTTGTAAGCAGCGATGTAATTATTTACAAACAGGATGCTGCAATTAATATAAGCGCCGGCTCTTTAGCAATAACCGGAGTATCAGTATATGATATTAGCGGAAGACTCTTGTACAACAATAGCAACGTAAATGCATCTAACACTACCATAAAAGGTTTACAGGTGGCACAGGAAGTAGTTGTAGTAAAAGTAAGCACTGTAAATGGCGAAATAAACAAAAAGTTAATATTCTAATTTCCTCTAAGTCAATAAATATATATTGACAAATCCCCACTGCAGGTCGTGCAGTGGGGATTTTTTTTGCACTAATTATTTATATTTTAAATATTACATCTACATCTCACCAACTTTCTTAAAGTGGTGTTAATTGTTTTGCATTGATGGAGACACCTGCAAAATAAGGTATTCCGCGTACCGTTCAACTGCAAAAACTTTATTTCGACGGCAAAAAAACGCTAACTCGTCGAAATTTGATACAACTCGTCGAAAAGTTAAATGTTAATCAAAACCGCGTACTTCCTTTGTAGTGTCAATAAGAATTTATGTTTTTATTAACGACCTAATCAACCGAAATATAGTTAAATAAATATTTATAAATTAGATAATCATGAAGTGTCATTACAAGATTGCAAGGTTTACCATGTTATTGATGTTTTTTGTTACTGCAGGTATGTATGCACAGTTGCCTACCGTAACATCTTTCTCGCCAACGGTAGTTACGCAAAAATCAGTCGTTACCATTACAGGAACTAACCTTAACACCGTTACTGCGGTGCGTTTTGGCGGAACTGCTGCAACATCATTCACGGTAACCGCCACCAGCATTACTGCAGTGGTAGCAGCAGGCACATCGGGTGTTGTTAGTGTTACAAATGCCACCGGTACGGCAAACTCATCTACAAATATAACGTATGTAGCACCGGCAAATACACCTGCTACAGCATCTATAACCCGGGTGATGAGCGACTGGGGTGGTTACTGGATGTCTACAGCGGCATCGTCAGATATTAGAAACCAGCCTAACACACACCACAACCTTACAGGATTTACGGTTAACAATGGTGTAACATATTCTACTGGGGTAGATGATGCAACACTTACCTCAAGGCTTGGAGCTAACACATACACGCGATCTGATTTTAGGGCACTACCCGTAAACAGCATTAGCGGTAATACAGGCCAGGCAAGTTACCTTGCAATGGGAAGTTTAATAGACGGCAGTATTAGTACTGCTACCCACACTGCTCCAGGCATTGCCGGACTACGCGTTAAAGATGTTTTAATAGACGGTGTAAAAGGTCTTGACCTGGGTACGGGTGTAACAAACCTAAGTGGCAGCGCTGTATTATCTTTTAATGTAAACAGCATTGTTCCGGAAAAAATTATCGACAGCGAACCGGATATCCTTATTACACAAATAGCTTCGCCGAGCTCAACTACAGATCTTTACTATTTTACAGATGCAGCAGGCAATATAGTAGGTAATCCAATATCTGCAAACTTAAGCAGCGTTAATGCTGTGGGTACTTACAGGCTCGATTTATTTACGCTTACTCCTAACTCATCTTATGCTACGGTTACACCATCGGCCTCTTTTGAGAATAACGGTACGAGAGAGATCAGGATGATTGCTTTTAAACTGTCAGAATTTGGTATTACACAGGCACTTGCATCAGGAATAACACAATTTAAATGTATTCCGGGTGGCGATAGCGATACTGCCTTTACGGCTTATAACGCAGCTTCATTTATTATCCCTGCACCGGTTATTACTACGCAGCCGGTATCTCAGGTTGTATGTACAGGAACAGGAAACGCTACATTTAGCGTTACTGCAACAGGTAACAACCTTACTTACCAATGGAAAAAGAATGGTGTAGACATTACGGGGGCTACATCTGCATCATATGCTGTAGAAAGTATTGCTGCGAACGTAGCAGCATACACTGTTGTAGTTAGCAACGAATCAGGATCTGTAGTAAGCCAGGTTGCCTACTTAAACACTTTAATTACAGCCCAGCCTGCAGCAGCAACCACATGCCAGGGTAGTGCTGTAACGCTTAACGTAGCAGCTAACGGAGCGAACCTTTCATATCAATGGTACTCTAACACAGCTAATGCTACTACAAACAGCACATTAATAACTAATGCTACTGCTGCAACTTATACCCCACCGGTAACAGCGGGCGGTACTACTTACTACTACTGTATTATAAACAATAGCAATACCGCTTGTGCAAGAGTTACAACATCTGTAGTTGCCGTAACAGTTTCGGCACCATCCGTAGCAGGAATTACATCAGGCAACCAGACAATTTGCAGTGGCACAACAACAACTATCAACCTTAGCGGTTATACAGGAAGCATACAATGGCAGGAATCTGCTGATAATGCTACCTGGACAACGGTAACAGGAGGCAACGGCGGCACAACTGCAAGCTACACCACACCTGCGCTAACAACATTAAGATATTACAGGGCCGTAGTTACAAGCGGAGCATGCGGCAGTACAACTACAAGCAGTGCAGCAATAAGCGTTTCACCGGTATCTGTTGCAGGTACAGTTTCGCCTAACCAGTTAATATGTTCAGGTACATCGGCAACTGTGAGTGTTACAGGAAATACAGGTACAGTACAATGGCAGCAATCGGCTAATAACTCAACCTGGAGTTCAATAAATGGAGCTACATCTTCAAGCTATACAACAACTTCGCTTACAGCAACAACTTACTACAGGGCAATCGTAGTTAGCGGTGCATGTGGCAGCGCAATATCTTCGGTAATAACTATCAGTACATCTCCGGTTCCAGTAGCAGGCACAGCATCTGTTAACCAGTCTATTTGCTATAGCATAGCTACAACTGTAAGTGTAACAGGATATACAGGAGCGGTACAATGGCAACAATCTGCCAACGGAACTACCTGGGTTAATGTAACATCAGGAGGTGGAGCTAACAGTGCTACATATACTACGCCACAGCTTACAGCAACTACTTATTACAGAGCCTTAGTATCGAGCGGCGCGTGCAACAGCGTACCATCTAATACAACAACTGTAAATGTTACCGACGTTAATAGGTGGACTGGAGCTGTAAGTACAGCGTGGAATACAGCGGCAAACTGGGGCTGCGGCACATTGCCTACCCTAAACAATGCAGTAGTTATTCCGGCAAATGCTGCACACCAACCAACCGTTTTCGGGATTGCAGGCCTGGCAAAAAGCCTAACATTAGAGAGTGGCGCACAACTTACAGTACTTACCGGAGGAACATTAAGAGTTGCTAACGCGGTTACAATTGCAAATGGCAGTAACATGATTGTTGAAGATAATGCAGCACTTATACAAGACAATAACATTGCTAACACAGGCGTTATGGACGTTAAGAAAAACAGCAATGCGCTATACAGGCTGGATTACACAATGTGGTCATCTCCGGTAACAGGACAAAACCTGCAGGCATTTTCGCCACAAACCCTGTCTACCCGTTTTTATGAATACAGATATGACTTCAACAGCCCTACACAAACCTACTCAGAACATTACTATACGGTAGATCCTTCTTTAACAACTTTTACTCCTGCAAAGGGTTATTTAATACGTATGCCAGATGTGACTAATACTCAGGGATACGCTACAGGAAACACATCTGTAACAGTACCGGGTAATTTTACCGGTGTGGCAAACAACGGTACTATAACAACGGCAGCTTCTATACAGGGTAATCGTTACACTGCTGTAGGTAACCCTTACCCATCTCCTATAAGCCTTACCGAATTTTATATACAAAACTCGGGTGTGTTAGATGGTAACTCGGCATTATATTTCTGGAGAAAAAGAAATAACCACAGGATGTCATCATATGTTACAATTACTATGGCTTCTTACACAGCAAATACTGCAGGCAGAGGCGGTGCAGAGCAGGCAGCCTTTTATACCGGCAACAGCTCTAACTGGTTAATAGCACAAGGACAGGGGTTCCTTGTAAGGACTCAAAGAACGCCATCTGTAGCTAATATAACTTTTACTAACAGCATGAGAAGACCGGTACCAACAACAGGCGGACAGGCGTTTTTTAGAGAAGGACAAAATGACGCATCACGTCTTTGGTTAAACTTAACCGGTAGCGATGAGAGCTTTAGCCAGGCTGCTATAGCTTACATAGATGGTGCTACTCTTGCTCTTGATTATGGTTACGACGGACAGCAACTTTCAGGAGACGATGAAATATCATTATACTCTGTAGCAGAAAATACTAATCTTGCAATACAGGCAAGGCCGGCTTTTACTCCAGATGATGTTGTAACTGTAGGATTTGTAGCAAATGTAACCGGTAATTATACAATAAGCCTTGACCATGCTGAAGGTGTATTTACTAACGGACAGGAAATTTTCCTTAAAGATAATGTTGCAGGAACAGTACAGAATATTACCAATGAGGCATATTCGTTTACATCTGAAGCTGGTACTTTTAACAGCAGGTTTGAGGTACTATATATGAATACTGCATTAGGAACTGACGTTCCGGTAGTATTGGGCAGCGAGGTTATTGTATACAAAGAAGGATCTGACATTAAGATCGCTACAGGCAATACAGAGATAACCGCGGTAACACTTTATGATGTAAGAGGTAGAAAATTATACAGCAAAAGCGGTATAAATGCGCCTAAAACTGTAGTAAGTGGTTTACAGGCAGCACAAGAAGTTATCATTGTAGAGATAGACACTGTAAAAGGAAAAGTTAGTAAAAAGATAGTTTTTTAATTTTTTGATAATAGTTATTTTAGGGATCCCTGTTGCATAATTGCAACAGGGATTTTTTTTTGCTGCCTAAAGATTACCCAATAATTACTACATTTATTCTATTCCAAAAAAATCTATCCAACTTATGTACAAAAAATTCATTATTGTTCTGCTGCTATTTCAGGCATCAGTACTCTTTGCACAGCAAAACCTACTGGTTAACGTTTACAATCGCCCCGCCCAAAGCCTCAATGGCAAGTGGAATTACATTGTAGATCCGTACGAGAACGGTTATTACAACTATCGTTACGAACCATTTGATAAGCAGGAAAAACCACCTAAAAGTGCTTTTTTTATGAATGCCAAACAGGAAAATAAATCCGAATTATTGGAGTACAATTTTGACAAGTCACCTACCCTGAATGTTCCTGGAGACTGGAACACTCAAACAGATAGCCTGTTTTTTTATGAAGGCACGGTATGGTACAAAAAGTCATTCGATTACACACAAAACACCGCCGGAAACAGGATTTACCTGTACTTTGGCGCTGTAAATTACCACGCCGATGTTTACCTAAATGGCAAAAAACTGGGCACGCATACCGGTGGCTTTACTCCCTTCAATTTTGAAGTTACAGGCCAGCTAAAAGAGAAAGATAATTTTGTTGTTGTTAAGGTAGATAATAAGCGCTGCAAAGAGTGTGTGCCTACGCTTAACACAGACTGGTTTAACTATGGTGGCATTACCCGCGACGTACAACTGGTAGAAGTTCCTGCCACCTTTGTTCGGGAATACGAAATTCAGTTAAATCCTGACAATAACAAACAGCTTATTGGCTTTGTAAAGCTCGATGGGCAGGGAGCCGCTAATAGTAAAATTACCCTTACCATTCCGGAACTTAAGGTAAAGAAACAAATTAGTACCGGTAGCGATGGCATTGCAAAGGTAACCATAGCTGTAAAGAACATAAAATACTGGTCACCAAATGCTCCGCATCGCTACGACGTTACGATTGCTGCCGGTGACGATGTTTTAAAAGATGCAATTGGTTTCAGGACTATTGCAACCAAGGGGCATAATATAGTGCTTAACGGTAAAAATGTTTTCTTAAGGGGAATTTGCATTCATGAAGAAAGCCCTGATAATGGTAAGCGCGTTAATACTGCAGAAGATGCCCGAACATTACTTACCTGGGCTAAAGACCTTGGCTGTAATTACGTTCGCCTTGCGCACTACCCTCATAATGAGCACATGGTTAGGCTGGCCGATGAGATGGGTATACTTGTCTGGGAAGAAATCCCTGTATATTGGACTATCGACTGGAAAAACAACGATACATATGCCAACGCAGAAAATCAGCTGACAGAAGTAATTACAAGGGACAGGAACAGGGCATCTGTTATCATCTGGTCTATGGCTAACGAAACACCGTCGATGCCGGAGCGAAATAACTTTTTACGAAAGCTTGCTAAGCACACCCGCAGCATGGATCCAACCCGGCTGATAAGCGCCGCTATGGAACAAAGCAATTATGAAGGAAACCCGCTCGTAAAAACTATAGACGACCCGTTTGCCGATGTGGTAGATGTTTTGAGTTTTAACCAATACATAGGCTGGTACGATGGCTTACCCGAAAAATGCAATGAGGTTACCTGGAAAATACCTCAGGATAAACCGGTAGTTATATCTGAATTTGGGGCAGATGCCAAGGCAGGCTATTATGCTGATAAGCTAACACGCTTTAGTGAAGAATATCAGGAAGACCTTTATGTGCAAACCCTCAAAATGCTGAGTAAAATTGAACAACTACAGGGTTTATCACCTTGGATACTAAAAGATTTCCGATCGCCACGCAGGCAGTTGCCGGGATTGCAGGACGGCTGGAACCGTAAAGGCCTATATAGTGATAAAGGCGAAAAGAAAAAGGCCTTTTATATACTTAAAGCTTTTTATGATGCTAAAGCAAAACAATAAAAAACAATGGCAGGCTTAACGCCTGCCATTTCGGTTTTAATTATTTTATACTATACTTGACATAATAGGAAAACTCAATTTTCAACTTTTTAAAATCAGTAAAATAAGGTTCATCTTCGTCTGCTTCTCCATTACTATTAGTGCTAATAGAATTGGATCGGTTTTGTGGTATAAACGACCCAAAACTTCTATTTTCTGTAATAATTAATGCTTCGCCAAGTTTCTCCCCTACCGCTTCAAGTAAGTAGGTTGCTTTATCTTTAGCCGCTTTAATTGCATCAATGCGTACCTCCTTCCTAAATGCTTCAATTTGGGAATGATCAGTCTTACTTATAAAAGCCTCTTTGATGTTGTTATTGTGTAACATTTCGAATACCTGACTAACCGATGCTGCCGAACTTACCTGAAGTATGTACTCTACGCTTTCTTGCATACCCTTTTCCTTGTTTTTATAAATTAAAACATCAGAACTTGCATCAGAAAGAAAGAGATTTTTGAGATCGATGCCAATTCCTTTAAGACCTTTTTTTAATTTTTCATCCTGTGCTGATATGGTATACGTATTTCTGTTAACCATTTTATCCTTTAAGGTAATGGTTATAAAGATTATATCGGGTGTAACCTGTTTTTCGGCTGTGCCCGTAACTTCAATATAAGGTTTTTCAAGAGGTGAAACAGCTTGAGACCGAGAGGTAAGAGTAACTAAAAAAACGACAACTGCAAACAATCTTTTCATGTGCTAAGTAATATTGGTTATATGCTAAAGAAAAAGGCCGGAAAATTCCGGCCTTGTAAATATATATATAAATCACTTAATCTATTCTTGTAATTTTTGCACCAATAGCAATAAGCCTTTCGTCGATGCGCTCATAACCGCGGTCTATCTGGTCGCTGTTTTGTATAGTACTTACTCCCTTAGCAGATAGTGCTGCAATAAGTAACGATATACCCGCCCTGATATCTGGCGATGACATAAGGATACCTTTTAGTTTAGATTTGAAATCAAGTCCTATTACAGTAGCCCTGTGCGGATCGCAAAGAATGATCTTAGCACCCATATCTATAAGCCTGTCTACAAAGAACAAACGGCTTTCGAACATTTTTTGATGAATTAGCACCTCTCCCCTTGCCTGCGTGGCAACGGTAAGTACAATACTTAAAAGATCTGGCGTAAAGCCCGGCCACGGCGCATCAGATACTGTAAGGATAGAACCATCTATATAGTTCTGGATCTCATAACCATCGGTATGAGCGGGAATGTAAATATCGTCTCCCCTGCGCTCTAAGGTTATACCAAGCTTACGGAAAACATTAGGTATTACCCCAAGGTTATCCCAGCTTACATCTTTAATAGTAATTTCGCTCTGGGTCATTGCCGCAAGGCCTATCCAGCTGCCTATTTCTATCATATCGGGCAGTATGCGGTGTTCACAGCCACCTAAAGCCTCTACACCTTCAATTTCTAAAAGGTTAGATCCTATACCTGTAATTTTTGCACCCATGCTGTTTAGCATTTTGCAAAGCTGCTGCAGGTAAGGTTCGCAGGCTGCGTTATATATGGTTGTCTTGCCCTGTGCTAACACTGCGGCCATAACAATGTTTGCCGTACCGGTTACAGAAGCCTCGTCTAAAAGCATGTAAGTGCCTTGTAGCCTGTCTGCCTCTACGCCATAAAAGTGGTCTTCCTCGTTGTAGCGAAATTTAGCACCCAGGCTTATAAATCCTTCAAAGTGAGTATCCAGCCTTCGTCTGCCTATTTTGTCTCCGCCCGGCTTAGGGATATAACCTTTACCAAAACGGGCTAACAACGGGCCTACAATCATAATAGATCCTCTTAACGACGACCCTTCTTTTTTAAATGCTTCGCTCTCCAGGTAAGCAAGATTTACCTCATCTGCCTGAAAAGTGTATGACCCGTGCTCAAGCTTCTGAATTTTAACACCCAGGTTGCCCAGCAGTGCAATAAGCTTGTTAACATCAATAATATCGGGTATATTGGTAATGGTTACTTTTTCGGGGGTAAGCAGTACGGTATTAAGTACCTGTAAAGCTTCGTTTTTAGCGCCTTGCGGCTTTATTTCGCCCTTAAGAGGGGCACCTCCTTCAATTTTAAATGTTCCCATGCAGCGGTAAAAATGTTATGATTTACGGTTGTTATTACTTTGGTTATTAGATCGTATGTTATTGCCCATACGTTGCATTTTTTGCCTTGGGTTAATAGTAAACTGTGTTTTATTGCTCAGTTTTTTATTAACCTTCATAAGGTCTATAGAAGTAGACAGTTCCTCATCTGTAGCGAGCAGATTTATTTTACCGCCGCTAAGCTCCATAAGATGTTCAAAGATCACGTCGTCCTTAACGGTGTCTTTATTCCAGCTCAGGTAACTTTTTTTCATGTGGTTTGCAATCACAATGATAAGCGCATTCTTCATCTCGCCATCTTCCCAGCTATTGGCAACATCAATCATATATTTAATGTTATTGCCATAAAAGCGGTACTTAGGATAGTTTTGCGGATATGCCATGGGCCCCGGCTTAACATTAAGCACCTCGCGCGATGGCGTAGGATACGGAGAATCAACATCAAGTTTAAAATCAGACATTATAAATATCTGGTCCCATAGCTTGTGCTGAAAATCAGGTACATCCCTAAGGTGCGGATTAAGGCCACCCATAACGCCAATAATATATTTTGCTGCCTTATTGCGCTCGCTCCTATCCTCCAGTGCTACTGCCTGCTCAATAAGTTTTTGCAGGTGGCGGCCATATTCCGGAATTATAAGGTGCGGCCTTTCGGCATTATATTCAAGAAAATTAACGGCTTCTTCGGGGGTATATCTCATAATGTGTAGTATTAGGGAATTATAGAGATATAATACCTTCTATGGATGACATGTGCACATATTTATCTATTACAGCCTGTGCACTGTCCATACGCACGTTTATAGAAACGCTGGTGTATTTACCTGTTTTAGAAGCACGTGTATCTATAACGGCTCCCATATTATTAAAGGCATTTTCTATCTCTACAACATTAGCACCATTAGACGGTACTATAAATTTAAATAAATATTCTGATGGCCATTCTGTAGACCCAGCCAGTTCTTCCTTAAGCCTGGCGTAAAACTCTTCGCTTTTCTTATCCATTCGTCATTAAAATAAAAGCAAATATACGTTATCCTCAACTAACTTTTTTAAAAAAGAGTGCTGCTAAATTATTTTGGGGAAAATAAATCTATAATATTATAAATGCAACTTTTTCCGGATAAAAACTACTGTTGAGCTTTTAATATTACCTTGTGGAATAGGTGTTTTTTCGAGGGAAAATATTTATAACACAAACCTTAAATTACTCTTGATATCATCAGGCACCCCACTGCGGCGGCTATTACAGCAATGCAATAACTGTAGGTAATAATTTTGCCAAGCAATGTCTTATTACGAAATAACCTTAGCACTATGAACATAGATGTTCCCATAAACACATTAAGAAATATCCATAATAAGTAAACTTTAGAAAGCTCAATACTGCCATTACTATTTGCATGGCCTAAACCCATACTTAACAGCACTGCAAATACCATTAGCCAGATAAAATAAAGACCCACAAGTACATGGAACGCTATGTGTTTAAGATCGTAATTTTTCATTTTTGCTGAAATCCGGAAAAAAAATAGTGTTGTTTGTAAATTTCTTTGAAAATAAATCAAGAATTATACCAACAGTAATTTATATCTATCATTTAAATAAACGTGGCAGTGCGATTTTTATTACGTAATTATTGCGTAGAGAAAAAGCCCGACTTAAATGTTAAAAAAATATTAATAACCTATACTGCGTATGTAGTTTATCGATTTATGTTTTGTACAGTTACTGCAATGCTGCTCTAATTAAAGGCTTAAATAATAAAATCAAATATATTTAATATATGCATTAACCTCATCTTCAGTGGTTTTTTCTCAACATATTACTAAATAAATAATATTGTGTATGTAAAACATTATCAAAAATTTATCTACTTTTATACCAGAAATTTTTTGGCCCCCCGAAGAATTTGCCGTGTACCCCTTTTAAAAACTAATTTTACTATTTGCAACATGACGCTAAAAGAACTTAAAGTTTGGCTCAACAAACTGACCGATGAAGAACTTGAAAAAGAACTTTTGTACAACTCTATGGATTACGGAATATCTGGCCACGTGAGCGAGATAAACCGCACAGATGACAATCTTTACTATGTGGGCGATGAGCCGGTATTACTACACACCAGTGAAGACCTGCGCAAACGGGGCTTTACAGAAAAACAAATTGCAGAACTTGATATTGAAATACCACAGGGATGCTACTATATAGAGCTTAGCAACGAATACAGTATACTGGAAAGGTTTTTACACGAAAGATCGTAATACAGGAAGGATTTTTAAATCGCTGTACTCTTAACACAACGTTAGGCGGTGCGGATGGTTTTATTTGGTACATTAGCTTTTACCAATAACGAACCCATGATGATAAAAAACATCCTTACTATTACTCTTAACCCTACAGTAGATAAAAGTTGTGCTGTAGACAATATAAAACCAGAAAAAAAACTGCGCTGTACTGCGCCAAAGTACGAACCCGGAGGCGGTGGGATAAATGTATCCCGCGGCCTTTCGCGGCTCGAAGTACCATCTACCGCATTGTTCTTATCGGGCGGGCGTACCGGCGAACTGCTGGAGCAACTCCTTGATGAAGAAGGTGTAACTACAAGCGCTGTAAAAGTAACAGCAGAAACACGGGAAAATTTTATTGTTGTAGATAAGTCGCACAATGAGCAATACCGTTTTGGTATGCCGGGCGACCCAATTTCTAAAGAAGAAATTGCCACCCTAACAGATAAGATAAACAGCTTTTCTCCTTTCCCGGAAATTGTAATTATAAGCGGAAGCCTTCCTGAAGGTATTGATGCCGCCTACATGCGTACCCTTGTTAAAGAGCTTAAGGAAAAAGGCGCTAAAGTTATTGCAGATACATCTGGCGAGGCTCTTAGTGAGGTGCTTAAGGAAGGAGTGTTCCTGCTTAAGCCAAACCTTGGCGAACTTAGCCTCCTTACGGGCCGCGAGGAACTGGATAACGAAAGTGCAGACGAGGCCGCCAAACAACTTATTGATGAAGGCAAGGCCGAAATTGTTGTGGTGTCTCTTGGCCCGCAGGGTGCTTACCTTGTAAGCAAAGACGAATCTCTGCACGTGCCCGCACCATCGGTTAAAAAACTAAGCACTGTGGGGGCCGGCGATAGTATGGTAGCGGGTATGGTCTCTATATTAGCTAATGGCGGTACTCACCTCCAGATGGCACGCATGGGTGTTGCATGCGGCTCTGCAGCGACTATGAGCACCGGTACAGGATTATTTAAAAAAGAAAATGCCGAACGCTTATATAAATGGTTATCACGATAAATGCAAAAGGCAATACGCGAAAAATAAAAAACCGGACTAACTTATAAACAGCAGCTATATGAATTACGAAAATGCTAAAGATGCTTTTAATGAGCTTAAAAATTTTGAGGGCAAGGCTACCTTTAAAGGTGAAGCTACCGTAATAGACTATTTTGTTTTATTGCCAAAAGAAGATGTAGAGAACCTTGACCTTACAGGTTTTTTAGATAGATATGACTCGAGTGGCAGTTTTGAGGTTGAAGGTGATAACAACGAGCCTTACACTATTATTGCAATTAATACTCAGGAAGAAAGGTACAATAACGATACCGACTATTTTCTTAGAATGCTCGTTTACTAAACAGAAATTATTAGGTGTTACCGGCTTCTATTAAATAGTGTTGAGCATCGGCTTCAATCGAAATAGTTAAGGGATAGTTACGAAAAATGGGTTAGAAATTTAATGTTTTATTGGCATAGCGTTACCAAAATTTTAAAGGTTTATGGAGCATCTTTGTAAAACAAAAACCACCTAACACCACACGCCATGAAAACGAACATCGACTTAGCTACAATTAAAAATTTTATCCTTACTAATGCTTTATCAGAGAATGTGATGCTAATGCTTCACCCATCTAACTTTAACAAGCTTGTACAGCAGGGAAAGAAGAAAGCAAAGGCACTTTGCATATCTGGCATTAACATTATTGCAGATGATAATAACGAAGTAAGAGAAGGAGAAATAGACATACTTGAAGTTAAATTTAATTAACTTAGTATGGTAATACAATACTTAAAGACACAAAAGGCATAATTGAATAACTTATGCCTTTTACATTTTAAAAGCAGCACATTATATAACAGCGCTGCCTTAGAGTATTTGAGTTAGTTAATTTAAATTATTGTTTGATAAATCGCTTATGATAAAGCTTTGCCCCATCATAAAGCTGTAAAAGATACATCCCGGATCTGAGGTTTGCCACTAAGATACCCTGCCCGTTAATAATATCTTGTTTGCTTACTAATTTACCAATCGCATCATAAATATGCACGTTGCCATTAAAGTCGGCAATTCTTAAAACATCTTTTACAGGGTTAGGATACACAACAATATCCTTTTTATATGCTTTGTTAAGATCCAGACTTTCTTCTACAAGTTCAACACTGTCTACAGTAAAAAAAGACGCTACGCCACCCTCGCCCACAAAAACGCCTCCCTGGCCTGGCCTGTTCATTAAAGAACAATCCAGTACTACGGTTACACTATCCGGCAGTTCGCTACTTGTGTAAACTATGGGGCATGTAAACTCTGTATAATCACTAACCGCATTTAGCAAAACCTCTCCTTTACCTATAGTATCCTGTCTGGATAACGCATTATTCCATTTTAAAAGATATACCCTTGCAGATGCCTGGTCATCTATGTCTCCGGAATCCCCCATCACCCGGTTGTTAGAATATTTATAGTGTCCCTTAAGCGCAACCGGCCTTGAGTTTATTGGGGCATTTTGGGTCGCCAAATCTTTAGTATAATTATACCATATCCCTAACATGAGTGCATAATCTCCGGTATGGGCGTTCGTAACAGGCGGATAGTAAGCATTTGCATTAGGCATAACCACACGACCATTACTTATTTCCCAACCAACGGGCCTATTATTCATGCCCTGATTTTCTACAACAGGGTTTACCCAGTCTTCAAAACCCATGTTTTGTAATTGAGCTGACGCAGAAAACGGCAGTAACAGGATTGCGAGCATTAATGTAATTGTTTTCATAATATTTTATTTTAAATGTTACAAAAACAAAGCTAATGCTACAATACAAAAACAAAGTTATTAAAAAACCGTAAACACTTCTGATTTTGAAGAATTGCTCTATTTATTTTTTAAAAACAGACGCCTGGAGTTCAGACGGTGTTTGCCCGGTGCAGGTTTTAATAAACGCACTAAAATTAGCAGGGCTATCAAAATTCATGTGGAAAGCAATTTCTTTAAGCGATAATTGGTTAAGCAACATGAGCCTTCGTATTTCTAAAATAGTTTCTTCATGAATAAGCTTTAGCGGTGTTTTAGCAATACCATTTTTACAGGCAGCAGTAAGTTTATCAGGGCTGCATCCTAAAAGGTCGCAATAATCAGCTACCTTTTTTTTAGAGTTAATATGCTGCGTTACTAACGATAAGAACTGCACAATCAAATGCCCGTCCTGCGAATTTTTAATTCCGCTGTAATGTTCTGTAAGCGATATTAGTATAATTTGCAAATAGCTATATGCTTTATATATCGATAAAGCAGATAGATAATCTGCCTGATTAAGTTTAATAATATTTTCTGTAAAGCTGTATAAATCTTCAAACGTCTCAGGGTCAAGATTAAACTCAGGGTTGGGAAAATACAGGTTGTAATGACGTAGCGGATAAATAAAATCGAAAATGTCTTTTCGAAATTGTATTAGTAATCCCTGCGCGGTGCCACGTTCCATTAAATGTACCTGGCCGGGGTATACCGTAAAAACCTGCCCCTGCTGCATAGAATAGGGTTTAAAATCTATAAACTGCAGGCCATTACCGCTTTTAACCAAAATGATTTCGAAATAATCATGGCGATGCGGATGATGAAAATCATAAGGGTTAGGGTAATCTAAAGGCTCAATGATGAGGAGCTTACCGGGATGCGGCAAAGAAACAGGGCCATGCATAATGACAGTTTTACTTTACTAAACAACTAAAGTAAGAATTTCCCTAACTGAAGCTTACGTTTTAGAAAAAAAATAACGGCTGTATTGCCGTTATTTTTTTAAAGACTCAAATATTTTAAAACTTACTTTCGCTCTATATCTCTCAGGTTTTCCATCTTTTTAAGTTCAAGAAAACCTTTAATGCCTTCAAAGTGTTCTTTTACACGCTTGTTGCCAAATTCGAAAACTTTCGTCACGAGCCCGTCAAGAAAATCCCTGTCGTGAGACACAAGTATTAATGTACCATCAAATGCATTAAGAGCATCTTTAATGATATCCTTGGTCTTCATGTCGAGGTGGTTAGTAGGCTCATCCAGAATAAGCAGGTTAACCGGCTCCAGTAAAAGCTTTATCATTGCCAAGCGGGTTTTTTCTCCGCCCGAAAGTACTTTTACTTTTTTAGTGGTATCATCGCCGCTAAACATAAAAGCCCCTAAAATAGTTTTTATTTGAGTACGGATGTCACCCTCGGCAATACGGTCTATCGTTTCAAAAACAGTAAGGTTCTCGTCCAGCATCGCTGCCTGGTTTTGCGCAAAATAGCCTATTTGTATGTTGTGGCCAAGTTCGAGCTTGCCGTCAAAATCTATCTCGTTCATAATGGCTTTAACCATGGTAGATTTGCCCTCGCCGTTCCTGCCCACAAATGCCAGCTTTTGCCCACGTTCTATAACCATAGATGCGTTATTGAAAACAACATGGTCGCCATATTTTTTTGTGAGTTCATTTACCACAACTGGGTATTGCCCGGAGCGTACAGATGATGGAAACTTAAGTTTTAATGCAGATGTATCTACCTCATCTACCTCTACCATAACCAGTTTTTCGAGCATTCGCACACGAGACTGCACTTGCTCTGTCTTAGAAAAAGTACCTCTAAAACGTTCAATAAACGCCTGGTTTTCGGCAATCATTTTTTGTTGCTCGTCATATGCCTTTTGCTGGTGGGCACGACGGTCTTTACGCAACTCTAAATAATGTGAATACTTGGCCTTATAATCGTATATCCTTCCCATGGTAACTTCTATAGTACGGGTTGTAATATTATCTACAAAAGCCCTGTCGTGACTAATAACCATTACGGCTTTCGCACTATTTACAAGAAAATCTTCCAGCCACTGTATACTCTCAATATCCATGTGGTTGGTAGGCTCATCCAGTAATATAAGGTCGGGTTTTTGAAGAAGTATTTTAGCCAGCTCTATGCGCATACGCCATCCACCACTAAATTCAGATGTTTGCCGTGTAAAATCTTCGCGAGTAAAACCAATACCTATAAGTACCTTCTCTACCTCTGCCTCATAGTTTATTTCTTCTATCGAATAAAATTTCTCGCTAAGCTCAGACACTTTTTCAATGATCTTGTAGTACTCATCCGATTCATAATCGGTTCGCACCGTAAGCTCTTCATTAAGTGCATCGATCTCCGCCTTCATTTTAAAGATCCCTGCAAATGCTTTAGATGTTTCTTCAAACACGGTAGCATTATCGTGCGTAAGTAAATGCTGCGGCAGGTAGGCTATAACAGTACCTTTTGGTGCAGAGATATTACCTGATGATGGTTTGTTCTCGCCGGCTATAATTTTAAGCAGGGTCGATTTTCCGGCACCGTTTTTACCCATAAGGGCTATTTTGTCGGTCTCGTTTATAGAGAAGGAAACATCGCTAAAAAGTGTGGTACCGCCAAACTGTACCGAAATAGAATCTACTGTGATCATCAGGGATATTTTTTAAAGCCGCAAAGATAGATAATTAGCTAAGGCAGGGAAACAGAAATTAATTATATTTGATATATTGATGTAATTGCTATTATGGAAAAAATATACTAATTTTAGTTATACTCTAATCTCTTAAAACAGGTGTTTATTGGGCTTAGGTATAACCTAAATTTTAAGCTATGAAAAGATGGGTTCGATCCGGCCTTGTGTGGGCCGGTATATTGTATATAATTACAATGGTTTTTTTTCCGCTGATAGACCATGAAAGTTTTAACCTCGAGAAGTTATTGCTTGGCATACCCATATGGGCTGGAGTTGGTCTAATTATCGGCTATCTTTTTGAAAAGAGGAGCAAGAAGAAAGTGGTAAGCAAGTAATTACTTCAGTAGCTTTTCTAACTTTTCCTTAAAAAAATGATCTTTATTAATATCATTATGCCCTGTTAATGGCAATGGTATTAATATAGCATTTGAGCAATAGTCTTCCTTCAAAATCTCTGAATGGTGATACGGAATAAGCGTATCATCCATACCATGAAAGAGATAAACCGGAGCCTTAACCTGCCCTATAACATCTCTTGTTTCAAATTTATAGCGTTTAACAAAATCCGGAATTAATGGAATCTTTTCATCCGTAAGTTTACTAAGACTATAGTAAGGTGCTTGTAGCAGGAGTGCTTTAAGCTTATTGTGAGCTGCCAAATGGGTTGCAGGCCCTGTACCAATAGAATAACCTGCAATGATAATGTTCTTAGCATCATACCTTTTCAGCATTACATTATAGGCTTTTTGCACATCTTCATTAATCTGGGCTTCGCTGCTTATATTACCATCACTCTTGCCATAACCCCTGTAATCTAATATAAAAAGATCGTAACCCACACTATTAAATACTTCGGCAGTACTCATGCCCCAGCTGTATGCACTACCTCCGTTACCATGTAAATAAAAGACTAATCCTTTAGGGTTTTGCACTTTGCTTAACAAACCATGCAGCTTAACATCTTTATCAACAGGTATCTTTATTTCTTCAATTCCCGGAGGTAAAGCACCTGAAAGGTAATCTTTCGCTAAAACTTCCGGATGAAAAAGCAATTTTTCCTGTAAAAAATACACGAACACTAAAGCAAACATATACAACCCTATACTAATTACTACACTATAAAATAATACTCTTTTAAACTTATTCATTAATTGCCGGATTCATTATTTCTAACCATATCGCTTCTTCGCCATTATAATTATACATCCCTGTAATTTTAAGTCCTGCTTTTTGCAACGCTTTTAGGGAGCCAATATTACCTGTAAGTGCACTGGCATTAATCCTGTTTAGTTTAAGCACTTCGAAACCATACTTTACAAAAAATTGTGCCGCCTCTGTAGCATAGCCATTACCCCAGTAACACTCTATAAAACGATAACCCACATCATAAAACGCAGCATGACCGTTTACATTGCGTTCTAATTTTAAACCTGCCCAACCTATAAATTCACCTGTTTCTTTATGAATAGCAGCCATACGCCCTATGCCGTTAGTGCGATACTGCTCCCTTACTAATGCTATATAGCTCCGGCTTTGCTCAATATCTTTTACAGGATTATTGCCAAGATAGCGGTGTACTTCAGGGTTTGAATCAAGCTCGAACATCTGCACATCATCAGACGGGACAAATTCCCTGTAATAAAGGCGTTCGGATTGTAGTGGTTGTATTAACATCTTATTATTCAAAAACAATTGCTACATCAAAATTTAACTCAGTAAACAACGGGCTCTGGATTACATCATCTGTAGTTAGTAGCCTTTGCTCTATTGCAGAAAGGGCAAGATAATGTTTACCTACAAGCAATTGATGTGTACGGCTGGGAGCAGGCTCATTTAAAAATTTCACCTTTAAACAATTCCAGCCTGTCCTAAACCTTCAGGTAAGATAATCGGCATAAGAATATACCTTATCTAAATCAAGTTGCCCCATATGGGTTATAGGTGACATGTGAAAAGCGTTTATGTAAAAATAGTATTTTAAAACAAATATCTACTTAAAAGTAATCCCTCTTCCTTCATTATCTGCACGGCTTTTTGTGTTTCTCATTTCCTTTAGATAATGATCCCGGTAGCATGACTAACCGCTTTTTTATTTTGCCATTTTCATCTTCAAAGAAAATTTCGAAATAAGAGCGTGTTATTCCCGGTTTAGCATTTTTAAACGCAACCGACTTTATTTTACTCCTTTCTATAACCGAAGCAGACGAGTTATTAATACTCGTGGCAATAGCATAAATATTAAATACTACTACTAAAGAATATAAAACAGCCCATACCAATTCGCCTTTACTAAACATAGTAAAAGCTTTATAAGCAAAATAAATAGTAAGAAGACCATATATCATTAACGTCCTTCCAACAGAATTAGATTTACCCGACACTGCATTATTGGCGCTACCGGCAATACCGTCGCGTGTTAAAACTATTCTATCAGGCAATATGTGACAGAAACCTGTCTTAGTACGGAATATTTTTTCTTCCATTGCAATAGTTACTCCCCCATTTTAAAAGCTTCAATAATAGGCTCAGCTTTTGACATGTTGTATTCTTCAATAAAAACCTCTACCGCCTGGCCTGACTGACCAAAACCGGCCATTCTTGCTGCCTGTATATTGTTTTTTACTACAACGCCTATACCCGCCGCTTCAATGCGCGATTGTAATCCCATTGCTAAAATTTCGCTTCCTGAAAATATTTTCTTTAAACCCATGATCTTTTAGTTATTCTGTTTCGTTAGTATCTGTTTCCTCTGCATTTGCATCTTCTTCCTCCTCATCCTCATCCTCTTCGTCCTCTTCGTCGTCAAACTCAAAAAAAGTGGGTTCAATCATAATTTTATCGGCAAGAGCTTCTACCCTGTCAGATGACGTGTGAGTGAAAAATAGCCTTTGTGTTTTTGGGACGCCGTCGCTCATACGCATAATGCGCACGTCATGACGAAGCTTAAGTATCTCGTAAGCGTCATCAAGTATAAACAGTTTAAGCTGGTTAACATCAAACCCGGCAGATGCGAACATATCGCTTAGCCTTTGTGGTGTACCTATAAGTACATCTATACCAAGAGATATCTGATTTTTATCGTAGTCAAGGTCGCCTTTTTCATGAACGCCATACAGCCTTAAATCGGTATTACGGCCAAACAGTTTAAACTGCTCCATCATTTCCAGCACCTTTTCTTTAGTTTGCACTATAATAAGGGCGCGGGGAGATTCTTCAAATTCTTTTTCAAGCTTTTGTATTACATTAATTACAATGGCAGTACTCTTGCCTTGGTTATCATCGGCAATAAGTACACAGTCGGCACCACTTTTTATAGTGCCAAACGTTGCTTTTTGTAATTCTGTAGGTTGGGTAAAGCCCGCATCTTCAAGCGCTTCAGACAGGCCCGGATTTATTTTTTTCAGAAACATAGTTTAATTTTTTACCACGAATTACACTATTACCGCAAATTTTAATAGCCTAAAACTAAAATAATGGGTGGAATTTGCGCAATTCGTGGCAAAGATACTATTTACTGGCGAACAACCTTACATCGGTTTCTGATATTTCGCTGCTGCCAAGTATTATAAGGCGCTCTACAACATTGCGCAGTTCTCGAATGTTACCCGTCCAGTCATATTCCTGTAATAATTTTATGGCATCGGCCGAGAAGCTTTTTTGCGCAGTACCCTGTTCTGTCCCTATCTTTTCGGCAAAATATTCTATTAGTAAAGGTATATCGTCCCTCCTGTCATTAAGTGCCGGTACTTTTACTAAAATAACTGCAAGGCGATGGTATAAATCTTCGCGAAAACGCCCTTCTGCAATTTCCTTTTTAAGGTCTTTATTGGTTGCCGCAATAACGCGTACATCTACCCGTATATCTTTCTCGGCTCCCACACGCTGTATCATATTTTCCTGAAGCGCACGCAGTACTTTGGCCTGCGCCGACATGCTCATATCCCCTATCTCGTCAAGAAAAATGGTGCCTTTATCGGCTGCTTCAAACTTACCCGCACGGTCTTTAACTGCACTGGTAAAGGCTCCTTTTACGTGGCCAAAAAGCTCACTTTCTATAAGCTCCGATGGGATCGCCGCACAGTTAACCTCTATAAACGGCTGCGGAGCACGCTCACTTTTTTCATGCAACCAGTGTGCTACAAGTTCTTTACCGGTACCGTTAGGCCCTGTTATAAGTACGCGCGCATCTGTAGGTGCTACTTTTTCTATAATTTGTTTTATATGATTTATAGGCTCGCTGTTGCCCACCATTTCGTAGCTTTTGCTTACTTTCTTTTTCAGCATTTTATTCTCTACCACAAGTACTTTACGGTCTAATGCGTTGCGCACCGTGTTAAGCAGGCGGTTTAAATCGGGCGGTTTAGAGATATAATCAAAAGCACCAAGGCGCATGGTATTAATAGCGGTTTCCAGGTCGCCGTGGCCGGATATCATTACAAAAGGTATTTCGGGCTTGAATTTTTTTACAGCTTCCAGTACCTCTACACCATCCATTTTTGGCATTTTTATATCGCACAGCACAAGATCGTAATCGTCGGCTTTTATTTTTTCGAGGCCATCAAGTCCGTCCTCGGCTTCATCAACACTATAAGCGTCGTTCTCTTCTCTAAGTATTTTTCCTAATACACGGCGAATTGCGGCTTCATCTTCTATAACTAATATTTTGGGCATCTTTTTTTAGATTGTAAGATTATTGGATTATCGGAATACTTAACGCAAACTAATAGCCCGAATTAAAAGTAACAAATAGTGCGAAGCATAGCAAATAATCTAAAAAAGTTTTAACTATTTACGCTGCTTCGCACTATTATAAACCGCAATTATGATAAATGTATTAGCAACAGCCTGAAAAACTATGACTGCGGCAGAAACCTATTCTTAATACTTAAGCCACTTATAAATTTCTTTGTAGGTGGGTTTCTTGCCGTACATTAAAATACCTATGCGGTAAATTTTTGCAGCAAACCACACCACACCAAAGAAGGTTGCAAAAAGTATGGCCATAGAAAGCGCTATTTGCCAAAGTGGTACGCCAAACGGAAGACGCATCATCATTACTATTGGCGATGTGAGCGGTATCATAGAGAAAACCGTTGCCACCGTGCCGTGAGGATCGTTCATAACTGTAAAGAAACCTACATATACCCCAAGCATTAACGGAAGTATGATAGGCAACAGGAATTGCTGAGAATCAGTTTCGCTGTCTACCGCTGCACCAATAGCGGCATAAATGGAGCTGTATAAAAAGAACCCGCCTATAAAGAATATAAGGAATGATATAAGCATGGTTGCCCACGGCAGTGTTAATACCTCTGTAAGGTATACCTGCATTTCTCCTGCTTTGTTTGTTCCTGCAGCCACCATATCCGGCGATACTGCAGATGCAGCACCCATTTTTAACCCAAACAAGCCCATGGCTACGGTAAGTAAAATTCCACCCAAAACGGCCCAGATAAGAAACTGGAGTATGCCGGCCATAGAGGTACCAATAATCTTACCCATCATTAGCTTAAACGGCTTAACAGAAGATATGATAATCTCTATAATACGGTTAGTTTTTTCTTCTATTACACTTCGCATTACCATATTGCCATAAATAATTATGAACATCATGATAAGGTAGCCAAAGCCAAAACCTATAAATACTTTAAGATAGTTAAACCATTTAAAGCTTTTTTCGCCCGAAAATTTGCTTAATTTAATATCTGCTTTGGTTTTAGCAGCATCTATAGCTTTATAATCAATATTTGCCTTTACAAGGTTTTGTTTAGTAAGGTTATTGTTAACTACATCTTCTATTTTAGTAACTAATTCTAAAGACGGGCTGTCGTTAGAGATGTATTCTACCTTGTTTACAAGCTCTTTAGTATCGGCCACTCTTGGAACAAATATTAGGCCCTCATAATTTGCTGCTGCCTCTTTCTTTGCTTTTTCCAACGGTAGTTTAGACAGATTTGTATATGCTGTTTCCTTATCCGATTTAAAATCGTTGGTAAAAACGCCCGCAGGATCGTAAAGTGCTATTTTTTCTGCTTCTTCGCCGCTAATGTTAGCTAAGTAACCTACTAAAGCTCCCATGGCCACAAAAAGCACAGGACTAAGAAATGTCATTACAATAAACGACTTGTTACGCACCTTGGCGTTAAATTCTCTTTTTATAATTAAAGACAGACTCATTATTTCTTTTGGCTTACGGTTTCTATAAATATGTCGTTTACACTTGGTATTTTCTCTACAAAATAAGTTACATCACCTTTATCCATAAGGTAGCTAAGCAACTCACGGGGTGGTGTTCCCTGCGGCAGGGTTATTTGTAGTTTAAGTTCGTCATCAAGCGTTTTAAAGTTTGCCTGGGTAGTTTGATATCGTGTACTTATATCTGCCAGCAGGTGCTGAAAGTTAGTTGGCGCAATACCCACCTCAAAAGTATTGGTACGGTATTGCTTTTTAACGTCATTAAGTGGCCCTTCAATAAGTTTGTTAGACTGGTGTATAAGCGCAATATAGTCGCACATATCCTCTACACTCTCCATACGGTGGGTAGAAAATATAATGGTCGTCCCTTTGTCGCGAAGTTCCATTATTTCATCTTTGATAAGATTAGCATTTACCGGGTCAAATCCGCTAAAGGGCTCATCGAGGATAAGCAATTTGGGCTGGTGCAACACGGTTACCACAAACTGTATCTTTTGCGCCATACCTTTAGAAAGTTCCTGGATTTTTTTATCCCACCATCCTTGTATGTCAAGTTTATTAAACCAGTAGTCAAGCTGATCTTTGGCTTCCTTTTTAGTAAGCCCTTTAAGCTGGGCCAGATACAATGCCTGCTCCCCAACTTTCATGGATTTGTACAGGCCTCTCTCTTCGGGCATATACCCTATTTGTTTTATATGCTGCGGGCCCAGCTTTTCGCCATCCAGCAATACTTCGCCACCATCGGGCATGGTTATCTGATTGATGATGCGTATTAGCGAGGTCTTACCCGCGCCATTAGGGCCAAGAAGGCCGTATATGCTCCCTTGCGGAACAGAAAGCGAAACACCGTTTAAAGCCGTATAATCGCCATACTGCTTAACAACATTTTTTACTTCTAAAATTGGTCTCATTAATTACATTGATTGTGATTGTAAAAATACAGATTATATGGCGCATAAAGATGCAAAATGTTACAGTATGACTTACATATAATTATAAAGGCCTGTTTAGCAACAAAGGTACTTATTGCGGCTTAGCCTTTAGTAAACATATAGATTTTTACTGCTAAGAAAAAGAGCGCCAATATCTCTGTTAAAAGCATGGCATAAAATGCAATCATTCTGAATATAAAACTGCGAAGCCTGTATCTGCAACGTGTTACCTGGTAATAAACAATTATAGGGAAAAGCATCATCAGTGGGCCTATTATATTCTCCAATGTATCACTTAGTTTACCTATCAATATACTTAAAAAGAATATTACATAACTGCCCAGTAAACTAAAACCCGAAATTATTAAGTTCTCGGCATAATTTAACTTTAGCTTTCTAAATAGCACGAAAGAGTTTAAAGCCAGTAATGGTACAAAAGCTAAAAATATATATTTGATATACCTGGCGGCATAATTAAGAACATATAAAACATTGGCTACAGCAGGATTGTTATGGGTTGCAGGTTTCACATCACCAGTAATACCTCCTGCTAAAATAAGAAAACCTATTACAAGCAGCATCAGGTAAAATACATTGTAATATTTTATGCGCTTTCCTGCAATATAATCGAGTGCGGCATATCCGGGCCTTGTAAAAGTTTCCTTCAGTGTAAATGTTATCCCTTTATCTACATGCCAAACGCCGTGCACTAAGTCATGAGCAATAAAATGTTTGGTGGTTATTCTATGGGTAGCAGCCTTCTGCCCGCATTTGTGGCAATAGTTACCTACTATAATCTCTGAACAATTTAAACAGCCTGTAGAATTCATAGCGAAAAATGTTAATATTTTCCAAATATAAAAAAACCCATCCTTATTTGCATAAGAATGGGAAAAATTGCTATGAAAAAGAAAATCACTAGCGAACTAGTGAGATTCAAATATAATAAAGTTTTCTTAAATTATGAAAACATATCCTTAACTTTTTCAAAAAAAGATTTATCGCTTTTTTCAGGATGCGGTGCAAAGTTGTCATCTGTTAACGACTTCTCGAAAAACTGGCGCTGCTCTTTACTTAACGTCTTAGGAGTCCATACATTAACATGAACAAGAAGGTCGCCGCTGCCATAGCTGTTAAGGCTTGGTATCCCCTTGCCTTTAAGCCTTAATATTTTGCCACTCTGTATACCTTCTTCCAGTTTAATCCTCACTTTCCCGGTTACGGTATCAATATCTTTAGATGTACCCAGCACAGCTTCGGCTACACTAATGTAAAGATCAAGGTGCAGGTTCTCACCCTCACGCTTAAGGCTTTCATGCTCTACCTCTTCTATTGCAACTATAAGATCGCCGGCAACACTGTTGCTACCCGGCGCATCGTTACCTTTGCCGCTTACTTTTAGCTGCATCCCGTCAGACACTCCTGCTGGTATTTTAATAGAAACCGTTTCATCTTCCATTACCATACCCTGCGCATCGGCATTGTTAGGTTTAGATTCTATGATCTGGCCGCTACCACCACAGCTATGGCAGGTAGATGCTGTTTGCATCCTGCCAAGAATGGTATTTGTTACCTTCATTACCTGCCCCGCACCGTTACAGGTAGGGCACGTTCTAAAGCTAACACCTTTAGCCTGTACTTTACGTTTTACTTTTACCTTCTTCTCTACCCCGTTTGCAATTTCATCGAGCGTAAGCTTCACCTTTATGCGAAGGTTGCTTCCTTTCATCCTGCGCTGGCCTCCGCCACCGCCAAATCCGCCGAAACCGCCAAATCCGCCGCCGCCAAAGATGTCGCCAAACTGACTGAAAATATCATCCATGTTCATGCCACCTCCGTGGAAACCACCACCGCCACCGCCGCCATTAAAGGCTGCATGGCCATACTGGTCATAACGGGCTTTTTTATCGGCATCACTTAAAACTTCATAAGCCTCAGCCGCCGTTTTAAAGCTCTCCTCGGCTTCTTTATTGCCCGGGTTCTTATCAGGGTGAAACTCAATGGCCTTCTTGCGGTATGCTTTTTTAATTTGCTCTGCTGTAGCGCCTTTTTCTATCCCTAATATTTCGTAATAATCCTTTTTCATCTCACCTTCCGTTTTTAAACTGCCTCAATTATTAATTACCAAGAACTACTTTAGGAAAACGAATAATCTTGTCGCCCAGTTTATATCCTTTTTCTATTACGTCTACAATTTTACCTTTTAGTTTGTCTGTTGGTGCAGGTATAGAGGTTATAGCCTCAGCAAAATCTGCATTAAAGGCATCTCCCGCTTTAATTTCTACCTGCTCTAACCCTTTAGACACTAATGTATCTTTGAGTTTATTATGTATAAGCTCTACGCCTTTAAATAAAACATCGTCATCGCTTTTTGCAATTTGTACAAGCGCCCTGTCAAAATCATCAAGCACAGGCAGCAATGATTGCAACACATCCTGATTAGCTGTTTTAAACAAGTCCATCCTTTCTTTAGATGTACGTTTTTTATAATTTTCAAACTCAGCAAAGAGGCGCAAAAACTTATCTTTTTCTGCTGCCAGCTCTTCCCTTAGCTTTTCTTCTTCGGTCAGTTCTTCTGCCGAACCTATTCCGGCTTCGGTCGCTGCATCTGCAGTGTTAGTGGTATCGTCATTAACCAATTCTTGTTGCGTTACTTCTTTCTCCACTTTTTCAGAATTATCCTGGCTCATATTTTTAAATATTTTCTTAAACATTACTTTTTGTTGTATAGTCGCTAAGGCGAAGTGCAAAAGTTTTGCCAAAAGTGGCAAAATGTCAAATTGGCAGGACAGCATACAGACTAAAGAACTTTAATTACCTGCACTTTCCGGTCTGTGGGAGTACAATATATCAACGGGGGCTAACAATTATGTGCAATAATCGGTAAATAGTTTAGGTCAACTTTTTATTGCATAAGGATATTAGAGTCTGCTTGGAGGGAGGTTAAGCATGGCGCAAAAAAAACCGCCATAAGGCGGTTAATTAAGAAGGGCATTTTTAATTGCTTTTTCGAGCGACAGGTATTTAAACTGATATCCCTCGGCTATTATTTTTTTTGCACTAACGTTTTGGCTTGCAAACAATAGTGTGTGCATTTCTCCCAGGGCAATTTCCATCGCAAACTCCGGAATATTGGGCATGAAATGCGGTTTATCTAAAACAGTTGCTATGGTTTTTACCAGTTCGTTCTGACTTACCGGAAAAGGTGCAACAGCATTATATACTCCTTCAAGTTCTTTTTCGAGAACATACATGTAAATGCCGGTAAGGTCGCTATGATGTATCCAGGATTGTATTTGTTTACCACTGCCAAAAGCAGTACCAAGTCCAAATTTTGTAGGTCCGGCGAGTTCTTTAAGAACCCCTCCATCTCCCGACAGAACTAATCCGGTACGAATCTTAGCTACTTTAATATTAAGAACTGATATCTGATCTTCTGCAGCTTCCCATTTTTGTACTACCGTACCTAAAAAAGAACTATCCGTTTCGGTACTATCCTCGCTATACACTTTGTCAAGGCTATCAGGATAAATGCCGGTGGCAGAAGCTCCTATGAAATGCTTTACTTTATGTGTATTAGTACTAAGTAAACTGTAGAGTAATTTCGTACTAAGCACACGGCTTTCTACGATTTCTTCTTTGTATGCAGGCGTCCATCTTTTAGAGATCGTAGCTCCTGCAAGATGAATAATAGCGTCAACTTCGTTAATACTTTCCGCATCAATTTCGCCTTTCTTGGGGTTCCACAAAAAACCCTTATAGTTGTATTCAGACTGTATTTTATCCTGAGATGTTGTAAGATAGTTAATATGAATCCCATTCTTTAATAACAGCGACACCAGTTCTTTACCAACAAGCCCGGTGGCACCGGTAATTAAAACTTTCATGTTTATTTTTATTATAAATTTAAGATGCGCTCTGCCAAGTTTGCGTTAACATGCGGGCGTTTAACGTATTTTTGTGACTTAGAGTTCAGACTTTATATCTAACAGCCATTTCAGATTTCAGAAGGTAGATTTTAGATTGAACTACACTCGTGCGGTAGCAATGCACCTCATATAGTGATCATAAATCTGAAATTCCTCACTTGGCCCTGACACTCCACTCAAAGTCCATTTCCGACACTTTATCTCCCTGCTCATCTACACCTATAGATTTCATCCAGAAAGTTTGCCCTTCGCCTGTTGCTATAGTATTAGCAATAGCATCGGCAATCAGGTGGCCATCGCCGCAGGTAAATGTTATCCTGCCTTTCGCCTTTTTACTAAAGTTGCCTTTATTATTAGCCACCAGCATAGATATTTTTTTACCACTGTTTTTTATATGATACATAACCAGCGCGCCGGTAGTAAGCTCTGCCGCCATAGCCTGAACTGCAAAATACATAGAGTTAAAAGGGTTTTGATTTAACCACCGGTGTTTTACCGTTACTGTGCAGCGCTCTGTAGATATTTGCTTTACCCTGACTCCGGTAAAGTAGGCAGATGGTAGCTTTACTAATAAAAAAGTATTAAGCTTAGATGGAGTAAATTCCATTGTTTCTTGATTTTTAAGCTAAGTTACAACATTTTAACCAAGTTATAAAATGTTAATACTTTGTTAAATATTAGTACTATGCGTTGCACACTACCTTACAATAGATATATATTTGCATAGGATATTAACTGACATACTAATCTACTATGGTAACTACAACAAACAAAACCTACACAACACTTTTACAGTTAAGCGCTTATGCGCAGTACGTATTTCCTTTTGGCAGTTTTATCTTTCCCGTTATACTGTGGAGTGCTAAAAAGGAAGAGTCGGAATTTGTAGATTATAACGGAAGGCAAGCCATAAACTTCCAGTTAAGCTTGTTAATTTATACCATTATATTAACAATTATAGCCGTGCCAATATTCTTTTATACCTTATTTAAAGATTTTAGTTTTAATGGCAACTATAATAACAACTGGATCTACAAAGACAACCTGAGCTGGACGATAGAAAATTTTGATACAGGAAAGATAACCGGACTTGTTGCTATCGCGCTTATAGCGGGCTTTATAATACTTGCAATGAAAGTAGCCGAGTTCTTTCTCATCCTGTATGCAGCAGTAAAAAACAGCAATGGTGTAAACTATAATTATCCGTTTACCATAAACTTTTTAAAACCATCATATAAACAACCTGTAGCCGGCACGCAGGTATAGCCTTAGTTCAATCATCAGTCAAATCAGTCAAATCAGTCAAATCAATCAAATCAATCATCAGCCTGCTGTGCCGGGAGCAGGCAAATCAACATCAATCATCAATCAAAAACGAACAATTATGAAACAATTTTTTATTGCAGCAGTTACAGGCCTCATCAGCCTGGGCGCACAGGCACAGGTAAGCGAAACAAGAGCGCTTAGAGAGGTAACTTCTATAGAGGTTAAGAATGGTATAGAAGTAATATATACCCAAAGCGACACATTAGCCCTTAAAATAGAGGCAGACACCCCGGAAAACTTATACAACATTGCCACTGATTACAAAGGAAATACCCTTAAAATTTATATTAAAGACAGTGACGGCCCGGCAACCATGAATGCTAAAGCAAGGGTATATGTATCACAAAAAAACGTTTCCAATTTTAAGGCATCTAATGCTGCTATTGTAAGAGTTAATGGCGTACTGAATGTTAGCGATGCTAATGTCAACCTTTCTTCGGGCGCAGTGCTGTCGGCTATAGTGGTTAGCAACGGCACTTTTAAAATAGATGTAAAGTCTGGATCCGGCTTCAGAGGAAAAATAACCACCAATAAACTTGAGGCAAATATAACATCCGGAAGTTACATGAAGATTACCGGTACTGCGGATGCTGCTGAATTGTACTGCAGCGGCGGCTACCTGACTGCCGATAAGTTTGTATGTAACGATGCCGATGTATGGGCACAAAATGCATCTGCCGTATCTATATTTACTAAAAATTCTATTAAAACCGATGTAGATACATCATCGTCTATTACTTATTATGGTGAGCCTGCCAAGACAAACCTGGGTACTAATACCTATGCTGTTAAAAGGGATGCTTATAAACTGAGCCTTAATTAATAAATATGAGAACTTATGAATATTGAGAACACCAAGGCCCAGATGCGTAAAGGAGTTTTGGAATTTTGTATACTCTCTGTACTAAAAGCCAAAGATGCTTATACATCTGAAATACTGGATACCCTTAAAAATGCCAAGCTACTTGTAGTAGAGGGCACTGTATACCCATTGCTTACCCGATTAAAGAACGATGGCCTGCTAAATTACAGATGGGAAGAATCTACATCAGGCCCGCCAAGAAAGTACTACGGGCTTACCGATGAAGGACACGAATTTTTAAAAGAACTAAACATTACCTGGACAGAACTGTCTGACGCAGTAAATATAATAACCAGCCAAAAAGCATAGCCATGAACAAAACAGTAAGTATAAATTTAGGTGGTTTCTTCTTTCACATTGATGAGGATGCCTTCCAAAAACTTAATCGCTACTTTGATGCCATAAGGCGATCGCTTTCGGCCGATGGAAGAGATGAAATAATGAGCGACATCGAAGCGCGTATTGCCGAACTATTAACTGAGAAGCTTAAAAACGACAAACAGGTTGTTAGCGTTAGGGAGGTAGATGAGGTAATAATTATCATGGGGCGCCCGGAAGATTATCGTATAGACGACGATGAAACTACAACGGGGCCTAAAACATCCACTAACTTCAACTTTAATTTTAATAATGCTAAAACCAGGAAGTTTTACAGGGACGAAGAGAGCGGTATGATAGGTGGTGTATGCGCCGGTTTAGGCCATTACTTTAAAATAGACCCTTTATGGGTAAGAATTATATTTATAGTATCGTTATTGCTGTCATTTGGTTCGAGCATACTTATTTACCTGGTGTTGCTCGTACTTATTCCCAGAGCCATTACAACTTCTGAAAAGCTGGAAATGACGGGAGAACCCATAAACATCTCTAACATAGAACGTAAAGTTAAAGAAGAGTTTAGTAACCTGTCTGACAAGCTAAACAATATGGACTATGACAAATTGGGAGACTCTATAAAATCCGGTGCCGACAAAATAGGCACTACTGCAAGTACCGCCGTGCTGGCTGTACTAAAGGTGTTTGCAAAAGTTATTGGCGCATTGATCACTGTATTTAGTGCTTTAACGCTGGGTAGCCTTATCATCGGGTTTATTGCAATACTTTTCTCATCTACATCGCGTGCACAATGGTATCCTTACTTCAACAGCATGAATTATACCGAAGCACCTATGTGGCTTGTGGGTGTTATTGGGTTCTTTGCTATCGCAATTCCGTTCTTTGCATTGTTCCTCTTAGGCTTAAAAATTCTTGTAGACCACTTAAAACCCGTGGGCAACTTAACAAAATCTACTTTACTCGCCATTTGGGTTATTTGTTTGGCTAGTGCAATATATTTAGGCTTAACCCAGGCATCGCAGTTTGGCCATGAAGGCAAAACTGTTAGTAAGGAAGAAATCAGGCTTGCAGATGGAGACGTATTACAGGTTAAGTTTAAAAACAACGAATACTTTACCAAGTCGCTAAACCACGAATATGATTTTAGTTTTAAACAGGATTCGCTGGGCAATGAGGTAATATACAGCAACAACGTAACCTTTTATGTTTTAAAGACAGATGAGGCTGCCCCTTATGTACAAATAGAAAAAATTGCAGAAGGTGCATCGATTTCTGAAGCAAGAAAAAGTTCTGAAACTATAAAGTACAGCTTTAAAATACAGGGAAATATGCTTATTTTAGACAACTACCTGCTTACCGGTAACGATGTTAAATACCATAGGCAGCGTGTAGAAATATTTTTGTACCTTCCCCAGGGAACTGTATTTCACCCGGATGCAAGTTTAAAGGATTATGACGAAAGCGACAACGAGTTCTTTGATCTTTGGTTTGACGGCGATCACACGTACATGATGGATGATAACCATGTTAAATGTCTAGACTGCATTGATGAAGCAAATAATAATACTAATGAAGACGGCAGTCAAAACGAACCTCCAATGCCTGTAGCTCCTGCTCCGGTGGCGCCGCCTGCCTCTGAAGGTGAATCGCAAAACAAGCCTACCACTCAGGAAAGAATACGCATTATGGAACTGGAGGCCGAAAAAGCAAGAGTGGAACAGGAAAAGTTACAACTGGAACACGATATACAGGTGGAAGTGAACAAAATTAAAAGACAGTAATTATGATAAAGGTAATTGTGCATATTTCTAAAGCTATTGTAGGCATCGTAGCATCACTGCTGTTTACTTCATGTATTTTTGGAAGCAAATCTATCGATGGCAGCGGCAATGTGACCACACAAACCCGAACAGTAGCGGGAGATTACACAGAAGTATCTGCAGAGGGAGGAATTGAGGTTTACATAGTGCAGGGCAGCAAAGCATCTGTGGTTGTAGAGGCAGATGACAACCTGCAGGAACATATTAAAACTGAAGTGAATGGCAGCGAACTTAAAATTTATACTGACGCTGATTTTAATACGGCAGGAGCAAAACGAATAACGGTAACACTGCCGGTAATAGAAGGCTTAGAGGCGTCATCTGAAGCTATGGTAAAAAGTAAGACCGTTATAAAAAGTGATGAGATTACGTTAGCCACGAGCAGTGCAGCAAGCATGGAGGTTGGCGTAGCCGCTAAAACTGTTAATTGCGAAGCCGGGAGTAGCGGAACCCTAAAAGTGAGTGGAAATACTACCGACCTGAATACCGATTCAAGCAGTGGAGGATCGATAAATGCTACAGAACTGGTTGCAGAAGACGCACAATCTGAAGCTGCGAGTGGAGGGAGCACAACCGTGAACGTAACGGGAAAGCTTACCGCAGAGGCCTCGAGTGGAGGTAGTATTTTTTACAGCAATAATCCTAAAACAGTTAAGTCTAATGCCACTTCCGGAGGAAGTATAAGTAAACAATAACTATCATAAATCTAAATAAATGCCCGCCTTGTGCGGGCATTATTGTTTTGCAGCCGGCTGGTAGCTTACCGCGGTATACGCTTCGATAATGTCAAATATCCGTTAATTAGGTAATAAAAGGCCGCTATAATACGTTTTGATATATTTGCAAAAACATAACTGCCACGATGAAAAATTTAAGTATACTCCTATTTACACTGTTATTTACCACGATTGCCATTGCCCAGAAAAGGGAAAAAATTAAGGGATCTAAAAATGTTACGGTGGCTCAGAGGGAAATCCAGCCGTTTGAAACACTCGAAATAGAGAATAATATTGAGCTATATCTTGTTAAAGGCGCAAACCAAAGCCTTGAAATTGAAGCTGATGATAACCTGCACGAGGTAATAAAGGGAGATGTAAGCGGCAATACACTTAAGATATATACTGCTAAAGATGTAAGCAGCTCGAAAAAACTCACGGCGCGGCTTACTTATACCGGTAGTTTAAAAGCTATAAGTGCCAAGAACGAGGTTGTTCTTTATGCTGTTAATGAGCTCGAACTGGATACTGTAGCCGTTAAAAACTTTGACTACTCCAAATCTTTCCTTAACGTAAAGTCAAATAATTTTACGTTAGCAATGACTGACAAGGCTAAGGCGGAAGTAAACATAAAATCGGCTAAAACCATTATTGAGTTGAGTAAGAATGCCAATTTGAAAGCATTGATAGCAAGCCCCGAGGCAAAAATAGATATGTACCAAAAAACGGTTGCCGTAGTAGAGGGAGATGCTGTTTCGGGATCAATTCGTGTAGATAATAATGCAGAGTTTACAGGCAGGAAGTTCGCAGTTAAAAACCTCGACCTAACCGCAGAAAGCTACACCAAATGCGAAGTTTTAGCAACCGAGACGCTCACACTTTCTGCATCGGGTAAAACCGAGGTAAGTTTATATGGGGCTCCAACAACTTTTACAGTTAAGAAGCTTACAAACAGCGCCGTTATTTTTAAAAAAGAAGATTAATTTAAGAGATAAGTAAGCAACATGGTATTTAGCGAGTATTACTATAATACCTTATAAAAAGAGAAGCAGCCCGTTTGGGCTGCTTCTCTTTTTATATTCTATGGGGTAAAACTTCTTTTACTAAAACTTATATTTCTTAGTGACTTCCGAGTTCGCCCAGATAGCGCTCTGCATCAAGTGCCGCCATACATCCACTGCCTGCTGCTGTAATAGCCTGACGGTAATCTTTATCCTGTACGTCTCCGGCGGCAAATACACCTGGCAAATTAGTCTTGGTCGTTTTTGGTTGCGTTATTAGGTAACCGGTTTCATCCATATCAAGCTGACCTTTAAATATGTCGGTATTAGGCTTGTGCCCTATGGCTACAAACAATCCGGTAACAGCTATTTCCTGTTTAGCACCGCTCTCATTATTAAATACGCGTAGTCCTTCCACCACCTGATCTCCCAGAACCTCATCAACTTCAGTATTGTAAAGCACTGTAAGGTTTGGCGTGTTTTGTACACGGTGTTGCATTGCTTTACTTGCCCTCATAACATCTTTGCGCACAAGCATGGTTACATTTTTACAAATATTGGCAAGGTAGGTAGCTTCTTCTGCAGCAGTATCCCCTGCCCCAACAATTGCTACATCCTGGCCACGGTAAAAGAAACCATCGCAAACAGCACATGCCGATACTCCACCACCTCTTAAGCGCTGCTCGCTTGGCAGGCCAAGATATTTTGCCGTAGCTCCGGTAGATATTATTATCGTGTGTGCAAGTATATCTTTATTATTATCTACAGTAACTTTATGCCAGCCACCCTCTACAGTACTAAACTCTACTGCCGTAGCCATGCCAATACGTACCTGTGTACCAAAGCGCTCAGCCTGTGCCTGTAACTGCATCATCATCGTAGGGCCATCTATACCTTCAGGATAACCCGGAAAATTATCTACCTCTGTAGTGGTAGTTAATTGCCCGCCAGGCTCAAGGCCTGTATACATAACCGGGTTCATATCTGCCCTTGCTGCATAAATAGCTGCTGTGTAGCCTGCGGGGCCGGAACCTATAATTAAACATTTTATTTTTTCTATAGTATCAGACATGCTCTTGAATTTTGTTGAAATTGTGATACAAAGGTAAGTTTTTAAACAAGATATTACCAAGTGCAGGCATCAGTTTTAGCTATTGCAAAATAAAATTAGTTTATAACTTTGCAAATTAAAAAATAGTAGTATATTTGCAGCCTCGAATAGAGAATATCATTCGGGGTGTAGCGTAGCCCGGTCATCGCGCCTGGTTTGGGACCAGGAGGTCGCAGGTTCGAATCCTGCCACCCCGACTAGAGAGCCTTTCAAAGGCAGTCAAAACCCCTTAAATCATAAGATTTAAGGGGTTTTCTATTTTATGCAACTCCAAAATATTCAAGTTATATCAAAGAAAATTGAATACATTGAGCTAAGCTTTTCTTGTTTTGTAATTAGGCCCCAAAAGTCAATTTAATTCATGTAAAGCATGGTATATGTGAAGCAAGCGATTTCGATGAACAAAACTTGTAATCAAAATATTAAGTTTGATACGTTTCAAGATCATAGATTTTAGTAATATTGGTCTTTTTTTTATCATTTATTAGAAACTGACAATTAGCGCCCAAGCTTCTTCATAAATGCTCTAATTTTTTCAATTATTTTTTCTCCATCCTCTTCTAATGCGAAATGCCCCGTATCATAGATATTATAGTCGATTTCCTTAACATCATTTTTGAAAGCAGCTGCGCCGCTTTCAGGAAAAAACTCATCATTTTTTCCCCAAACTATTAATAATGGTGGCTGATTATCTCTTAAATATTTTTGCCATTTGGGATATAGTTTTAAGTTGTTTTGATAGTCGTAAAATAAATCCATATTTACCTTATGTGCATTTGGTCTTGAAAGTCTTAAATAATCTAAATGCCAAGTGTCTGGATTTATTGTTTCAACATTTCTTGTTCCGTGTGTGTATTGCCATTTCAAACCGTCTAATGAAAAGGCTGGCAGTATTGCTTTTTCGGTTTCAGGGTTTCGGTCTTTCCAAAGTGCCTTAATTCCAGTCCACGCCTTGCCCAAACCTTCTAAATATGCGTTTCCATTCTGATTTATTATTGCCGTAACCCTTTCTGGGTGAGCTGTAGCTATTCTGAAACCAATTGGTGCCCCGTAATCTTGTATCATTAATGCATAGGAGTCAATTTTTTTCTTTTCTAAAAAGGCGTCTATTGTTTTTGCAATATTATCAAAAGTGTATTTATATTCACTTGCCAATGGAAAATCGCTATTTCCAAATGAAGGATAATCTGGTGCAATCAAATGAAAGTCATCAGATAATTGTGATAAAACTTTACGGTATTGATGTGAAGATGAAGGAAAACCATGTAATAGAACAATTGTAGGGTTTTGGGGGTTTCCTGCCTCTCGGTAAGCAATGTTAAGTCCATTAATTTCGATGGTTTTAAATAATGTGGCGTGTTTGTGTGTCATACTTTTTGATTTTTCAATAGTTTTAGTACTTGTTTCGTTTTTACATCCATATAATGTGAATAGGATGATACATTGTAATAGGATTATTTTTTTCATATTTTGATTGTTTATAACCTTCTTTCTGTTTCTTCAATTTTTAAGTCATTTATGCTTGCGAACCTTTTTTTCATTAATCCATTTTCATCAAATTCCCAATTTTCGTTGCCATAAGATCTATACCATTGACCATTTTTATCTCGATATTCATACTCAAATCTCACAGCAATACGATTGTCGTTAAATGTCCAAAGTTGTTTTTTAAGTTTGTAATCCAATTCATTTTTCCATTTGTCAGCAAGAAAATCCTGTACTTCTTTTCTTCCGTTAATGAATTGATTTCGATTACGCCATTCTGTATCAAGAGTATATGCTTTTGAAATTTGAATTGGGTCTTTGCTGTTCCAGGCATCTTCTGCCTTTTGAATTTTTTGTAGCGCTGTCTCTTTGTTAAAAGGTGGTAGTGGATGTAATTGTATCATAATTTACCGAACGTTTGTTAATTAATCAGTTCAAATTTTTTTACTCTCTTAAATATCGCTTTTCAATATTTTTTAAAGTGTTTTTAAAAATACTGATATCAGCTAACCCTTTAGTTACAACTAGACTGCCTTGCAATTCTATTAAAGTTTGAACGGCGTTTTGTTTAGATTGTGTGGAAGTGAATTTTAAAGCAATACCTAATGCGTTAAAAGCTATAATCCATTTATCCATACCAGATTTTACATGTTGCTCAAATAATGACAATCCGCTATGCATAGAAAAAGCTCTTAAAACACACGTTTCTTTTCCACTATCATAAAGAATTTCAATGTTTTTTAGAGCATATTTTAATCTCAATTTAGCTGATTTATTTTCGTCCAGCAGAGGAACGAAAATATTATCATTAACCCACTGATCGATATCATTCAATACACATTCTGCCATCTCTTGTTTTCCATTTGGAAATCGATGATATAGACTTGCTTTTTTTAATCCAGTTACTTCTGCTAAATCATTTAAGCTTGTTCCCTCATAGCCTTTATTTCTAAAAACTTTGGTAAGTCCGGCTATCATATCTGTATCTAAAATTTTCTGTGGTCTCATTATGCAAATATAAGTACAAATCAACAATTACCTAACGTTCGTTAAAATATTTTTATTTCCTCTATTAGACATTTTAAAAACATGCAGATGAAAGCCGTACGTAGTCCTGATGCCTTGAAAATTTAATACAGATTACAAACGATACTATTGGCAATGCGAGATATTTTAAGCTTTAGATTTTAAGGCAGCTACGATCTTTTTTACTACAGTAATTACAGCAAGTGCCACGAGGCCTGCTATTAAGCCAAAACCAAACTCTTTAATAATTGCAGGAACTCCCGGAAGAAGATGATGGATAAATTCGATATTGTGAACAAATATTCCGCCCGAAACCAATAGCAGTGCTATAGTACCTACAACGGCTAAAATTTTTATAACCCATGGCAACAACTTTACTAAAAAGTTACCCAGTTTAGTTAGCAAGCCTGTGTTTTTACTGCGCTCAATAAGTTTATATCCTGCATCATCCATCCTTACAATAAGTGCTACAATGCCATATACACCTACTGTGGCAAGCAGGGCAACAATAGAAACTGTTAGTATCTGTGTGGTTAAATCCTTATCTATTGCTGTGCTCAGTGCTATAATAACAATTTCTACTGACAGAATAAAATCTGTAGTAATAGCCGATTTGACCTTAGCTTTCTCTTCATCTGCAGGTTGCTCGATTACTTCCTGCCCAGTAGTATTTTCGGCATGCTTTTTATGAAAGAGATATTCGACAATTTTTTCAACCCCTTCATAGGCTAAATAAAACCCGCCAACTATAAGAATGTATGTAATGGCAATTGGGAAGAAGTAATTTAATAAAAAAACTATAGGGAGTATAATAAGCTTATTTAAAAAAGAACCTTTAGTAATAGCCCAAAGTACGGGCAATTCTCTCGACGCAAGAAAGCCAGTAGCCTTTTCGGCATTTACAGCAAGGTCATCGCCTAATATTCCGGCGGTTTTACGGGTTGCAATTTTAGCGCTTACCGCTACATCATCCATTAGCGCTGCTATATCATCTAAAATTGCAAAAAAACCTGAAGCCATAAAAATATTTTAAGTTAGAAATTACCCGAGCGCCAAATTACAGAAAATCCTTTAAGCATAGCAACACTTAATACAAGTTTAATACATTTATCGATTCTGCTCCCTCCATAGCCTAATCAGTAGTTTGCCCTGAATTATCTATTTTTATTCGCATTGTAACATTTTAATTTGTACATTTCTCACTTTAAATGCAGGTGCATCTGATGTTAAATTTTACTAAAACACTAATTAAAAATGGGATTATTTGATAAGATACGCGGTGAGTTTATTGATATTATTGAATGGCTGGACGATTCTGCATATACATTGGTATATCGTTTTGAGCGCCATAATAATGAAATAAAAAACGGCGCTAAACTAACTGTACGCGAAGGCCAGGTAGCCGTGTTTATAAATGAAGGAACGATTGCCGATGTTTTCGTGCCCGGTATGTACACCTTAACCACCGCAAACCTTCCCATATTATCTACATTACAAGGTTGGAAATACGGCTTTGACAGCCCATTTAAGGCCGAGGTTTATTTTGTAAGTACACGAAATATAACGGCACAAAAATGGGGTACCAAAAACCCGATTATCCTGGGGGATAGCCGTTTTGGTATGATAGAAATTCGCGCGTACGGCACTTATGTAATTCGCGTAAAAGATGCGGCAGTTTTTATAAAGGAAATTGTAGGCACTGATGGCTTTTTTACTGCGGGCAAAATATCTGAGCAGTTAAAAAGTTTGATCATATCCAGGTTTACAGATGCTGTTGGAGAATCTAACCTTACAGTTGAAAATTTCGCGTCGAATACAACAGAATTATCTGCGCTGGTTCAGGCTCTTATTGCACCTGAATTTGATAAGTATGGTATAGCGCTTACAACTTTTATTATAGAAAACGTGTCTATGCCGCCGGAAATTAAAGATGAGATTTTTGAACTTAGCCGCTTAAATGCTGTCGACTTAAACAAGCTTACCCAAATTAAAGCGGCAAAGGCTATAGAAAATGCCGGCCAGAGCGATGGTGGCCTTGCAGGATCGGGCATGGGGCTGGGTATGGGTATTGCCATGGCAAACATGGTGGGGCAAACCTTTACCGGTGTGCAGCAACAAAACCTAACTCCTACTGCACCGCCTGCTATCCCTCCTACTTTCAGTTTATTCGTGGTGCAGGATGGCGCTCAGGCAGGCCCGTACAACATTACCACCATTAAACACATGATCGCTAACAATCAAATAACACCAGATACACTTGTATGGTATGCTGGCATGCCTAACTGGACTGCAGCAGGACAACTGCCCGAAGCGAAAGAAATATTTGGACATACCCCGCCGCCGGTACCCGGCGTATAAAATGGAGAACGAAATAGTAGGCTTAACGTTTCCGTGTACATCATGCGGGGCATATTTAAAGTATGCTCCGGGTACTACGCACCTAATTTGCGAGTATTGCAATACCCAGAACGAGATTACTGTATCAGGAGCGGTTAAAGAACTTGATTATTCTGCTTTTTTAGCAACCGGCAACAGTACGGTAAATACCATTGAAGAGCACTTTGTAAAATGCGATACCTGCAACGCTACATCTACAATTAAGCCGATGGTTACAGCTGCCTCCTGTCCTTACTGTGCAGCACCGTTCGTTCTTGCAAATGCATATACCGAAAATATAATCAGGCCAAATTCTATATTGCCTTTTAAGCTTGATGAAAAGACAGCTAAAAATGAGTTTGTAAAATGGATAGATGCGCTATGGTATGCGCCTAATAACCTGAAAAGCGTTGTTTCTAAACTTGATTATTTTAAGGGGGTTTACATTCCTTACTGGACATACGACACTAATACCCAAACCCAATATACCGGCGAGCGCGGCGAGCATTATTATGTGAGCGAATCGTATACAACAACAGAGAACGGAAAATCGGTAACGCGAACAAGACAGGTACAACGAACAAGATGGTATAGTGCACAAGGAAACGTTGCAGTAAGTTTTGACGACCTGCTGGTAACGGCCAGCAAATCGTTGCCGGAGCAATACATAAAAAACCTTGAACCCTGGGACTTAGAAAACCTTGTCGCTTTTAACCAGAGCTACCTGAGTGGTTTTACTACCGAAAAATATCAGATAAACTTAAAAGAAGGCTTTGATATTGCCAAGACAATTGCAGAGTCGGGAATTAGGTCGGCTATAAGGAATGACATAGGAGGCGATGATCAGCGTATTAATTCTACAGATACCAATTATTCTAACATCACTTTTAAGCACTTGTTGTTTCCGCTATACGTAAGCGTATATAAATACAATGGTAAGCTATATCAGTTTTTAATAAATGCCCGAACCGGCGAAGTGCAGGGGCAAAGGCCGTATAGCACCTTAAAAATAGTTCTTTCGATATTGCTTGGGCTACTTGTAATTATAATAATTGGGTTGTTTGCTAACCAGCAATAATAGAAACTAACACAGCGCAGTACCCTCAGGTTACCTTCAGGGTATTACTGCTCTATAAGGCAAATTATAAACTGGGTCTTGCCTTCGTGTTTATTATAACTTAAATAACCGCCATGTGCTTCTATTATATTTTTAGATAATGTAAGGCCTATACCCGCTCCGTCATTACGCGTGGTGAAAAATGGCAAAAATATTTTATCTTCAATTTCCTTCTCTATGCCCCTGCCGGTATCTGTAATAATAATAAAGACCCTGTTATTCTTTACCTCGGCAGCTATTTCTATTATTTTTGACGTACAATTATCTAAGGCGAAGATGCTGTTTGTAAGCAAATTTATAAGTGCCTGCTCCATTTGCAAAGAATCGGCCATGAGCCAGCGGTTAAGCACAATAGTATTATTTATGTGTATGCCTTTGTTTTTAAACAGCGGAGCCATTATTGTGAGCACACCATCTATTAGGCCGGCAAGTTCTGTCTTTTGTTTTTGGGGCGATGGCAGCATAGCCAGTTTTCTGTAGCTTTCTATAAAACTTTGCAAATGGTCGCTGCGGTGAATCATGGTAGTAACACTTTGTTTAATATCTTCCATATCATCTTTAGACAATGACTCCTGCTGTATCAGTTCGTTTAGGTTTTGCGTGAGCGATCGTATGGGTGTTATGGAGTTCATCAGCTCATGCGATATTACCTTCATAAGATTTATCCAGGCGTCTTTTTCCTTTTTAGCAATTACCTTTTGTATAGAATCCAGCAACACTATATAATAGTCCTTGCCATAGGTTTTGGTCTTAGAGGTTTGCAGCATAAAAGTCTGGGTTTCCTCTGTCCCAAGTTTAATCTGTACCGATGTACGTATATCTTCAAAATCTCTTTCTTCAATAATAGTGCATAATGCCGGAAGCTGGTTTCTCAGGTACTTCCACTTAGACACCCTGGGCACGTCAAACTGAGACGAAAAGTAATCGTTCATCAGGAAAATATTCCAGCCGTCGCTGCCTTTCACAAGTATAAGTACCCCTGTTTCTATATTATTAAGAATAGCACTATATACCATATCCTTACTAACCTGCTCGTGGCGGCGGTTCTTTAAGGTATCATACAGCTTAAAGAGGTTCTTATAGTTATTAAAGGCACTATGCCTTGAAAAATCAGACGAAAAATCGTCGTTTAGTATCGCGTTTATGGTCTTGTCATAAAACAGAAAAATACTCCTGACAAATGCGAACAATTCTATGAGTAGGAACACAAAAACGAGAAGGCATAAAAACGAGGTATACGGCAGCTTTTGCGAAAAAGTATACACCCCAACACCCACCGTAATTATTAACAACAGCAGTCGAACAAATAGCAACTGGTACAATTTTAGTGACCTCATTATTTAGTGTTTACCAAGTTCATATTTATCCATCCGCCTGTATAATGCAGCGCGCGATAACCCAAGCTCCTCTGCTGCTTTACTAATGTTGTGGTGATGCTTTTGCAAAGCCTTCTCTATAACAGAGCGCTCAATACCCGACAGCTGCCCATCATCATTAGTATCTGCAGGCGTAATGGTATCAAGGTCGAGATCTGCAGCAGCAACAGTATTATTATCGCATAAAATCACGGCGCGTTCTATACGGTTCTCAAGTTCTCTAATATTACCATTCCAGGAATGAAGAGTAATTTGTTTTAGAGCTTCAGTATCAAATGAGAGAGGGCCGGCATCATACTTTTCGGCCATTTTATGTAATAAAAATTCAGATAATGGCACAAGATCTTCCCGGCGCTCGCGTAGTGGCGGCAGGGTAATCTCCATAGTATTAATACGGTAGTACAAATCTTCCCTGAAATTTTTAAGGGCCGTCTGTTCCTTAAGGTCGCTATTGGTCGCCGTAATTATGCGCACGTTTAGCGGGCGTGGTTTACCTTCGCCTAAACGTGTTACGTGTTTATTTTGCAGTACCTGTAACAGCTTGGCCTGCAACTGTAAGGGCACGTTGCCTATTTCGTCCAGAAAGATGGTCCCGTTTTCGGCAAGTTCAAACCGTCCGGGAGTATCTGTACGCGCGTCGGTAAAAGCGCCCCTGGCATACCCAAAGAGTTCGCTTTCAAAAATATTATCGTTAAGAGAACCCAGGTCTACGTGTACAAAAGGTTGTTGCGCCCTATTGGAATTTTGATGGATATAATTTGCCATCACATATTTGCCTGTACCATTTTCGCCCAGTAGCAACACGTTAGCACCCGTCTTTGCTACTTTAGTTGCAAGCGAGTATGCCTTCTTTATAGCTAAAGATTCGCCTGTAAAGTAAAGTTCCTTATCCCGTACTTTAGTTTCCTGTTTCTTTTCTTTACGGCTCTCTCCTACTGCGAGTTTTACAAGCTCTATAAGCTTGTCATTGTCCCAGGGTTTCAAAATGTAATCGTAAGCGCCAAGTTTTATACCCTCTACAGCTGTTTCTACCTTGCCAAAGGCCGTCATGAGTATTACTACAGTTTGTGGCGAAAGTGTTTTAATTTCTTTAAGCAAGTAAATACCTTCTTTGCCATCATCAAAACCTACACGGTAATTCATATCCAGTAAAACCACGTCAATGCTGTGTTCTGCAAATAAACTGACGACTTTTTTAGGTTCGGCAAGGGTATAAATGTGCTCAAAATGTTTCTTCAAAATCATTTTAGAGGCAAATAGTATATCTTCCTTATCATCAATAACTAAAATGCTGGCTTGTGTTTTTTTCATCAACTGTACGGTTTCGGACAAAAGTGTTCATTATCGGACACTTATGGCGCATTCGGTAAAAATTAACTAACTAAATTTGAGATGGTTATGCGTTTTAAATATATGGCATAAAATTGCTTTTAAAGCTACTAAACTAATACTAATGGACACTGTTGTCACCCGTAAAAATAGAAAAAATAAATACCTGCTGCTTGCTATACCTGTTTTTTTACTGGCAGGCTATTTTGTGTATTCAGCAGTAACAAAAAAGAGAAGCCTTGCTGTAAAGAAAAGCGAGATCATAGTAAAAACGGTAGAAAAAAATTACTTTGAAGACTTTATAATTCTTCAGGCAAAAGTAGAGCCTTTAAATTCTATGCTACTTAACGTCATAGAAGGTGGGTCTATACAGGAGATATTTGTGGGCAATGGCGATTTTGTAAAAAAGGGTCAACCGCTGGCAAGGCTTTACAACCCCAATACAGAGCTTGGGTATGTAACGCAGGAGACATCTATAATAGAGCAAATAAATAATCTTAGTAAAGCAAAACTGGACCTTCGTAACCAAGAGCTTACCATGCAAAAAGACCTTGTAGCAATAGATCATGACTATCATGATGCTAAAAACCTGTACGATCTTAACGAGAAGTTGTTTAAGGAAGAAATACTCTCTAAAAACGAATGGAGTAAAACACAGGAAAATTTCAGATTTCAGAAAGAGCGTAAAAATATTATACAGCAAAGCATAAAAAAAGAAAAACAGGCAAACCTGATGCAAATAAGCCAGATATCGCAATCGCAGGCCATTATGTACAGGAGCCTCGATATATTAAGAACCAACAAAAAGAACTTTTTAGTAACGGCGCCACTGGCAGGCAGGCTAACATCTTTTGAGCCCGTGCTGGGTAAAAACTACCTTAGCGGTGAGAGTATAGGGAAAATAGATGTTATGCAGGGCTATAAACTTGTAGCCGAAGTAGATGAGTTTTACCTGCAACGGGTATCTGCAGGGCAAAAAGGGCATATAGATTATAAGGGAGAAACGGTTCCTGTTGAGGTTAGTAAGGTAATCCCTGAAATTAAAAGTGGCCGCTTTATAGTAGAGCTTATTTTTAAGGCAGATAAAGAGCTGGCACTACAACAGGGGTTAAGTTTTGGAGTAAGGCTTATTCTATCTGAAAAAACTAAAACCCTTGTACTATCTAAAGGCAGGTTTAATGAAGAGACCGCCGGCAAATGGATATTTGTGGTGAAAGGCAATACTGCCGAACGCAGGGCAATACAACTGGGCAGGGAAAACCCCTTGTATTATGAAGTTTTAAGCGGACTTAAAGAGGGCGAGCAGGTGGTAACATCCGGCTATGCAGATTATAAAGACATTCAAATTTTAAACCTTAACGACTAATATTATGAGTAAAGTAATTTACATCGTTGTTTTACTTGTTATAGATGCAGTAAAAATGTTTTCTTGGCATTAAACTGTAGAAATAGCAGTAATAGAACTATTAAAATCGAAGGAGTTCGTCATCAGTCAAAATAAACTAATATTAAATCATGTCCGGCAAAAGGAGTAATCAACCTCAGCGGACAACAAAACAACCAGAAGTCATGATAAAAATCGAGAAACTAAGTAAAGTATTCAGTACCGAAGAAGTAGAAACAAAAGCGTTAAACGAAGTTTCACTACAGGTAAAACAAGGCGAATTTGTAACTATAATGGGCGCATCGGGATGCGGAAAATCTACCCTGCTTAACATTATTGGCCTGCTCGATAACGCATCGGGCGGAAGCTACAAATTGCTCGATAAAGAAATCAACGGTCTAAAGGAAAGTGAAAAAGCTAGGGTAAGAAAAGAGAACATAGGTTTTGTTTTCCAGAACTTTAACCTGATAGATGAGCTTTCTGTTTACGATAATATAGAGCTGCCCCTTATCTACAATAATGTACCCGCCGCCGAGAGGCGTAAAAAAGTAGAGGCTATTGCAGAGCGCCTTGCCATATCGCACAGGTTAAAACACTTTCCGCAGCAGCTATCCGGCGGGCAGCAACAAAGAGCAGCAGTAGCAAGAGCATTGGTAAACGATCCTAAAATTATACTTGCCGATGAGCCTACCGGTAACCTGGACAGTAAAAACGGAAATGAGGTTATGGAATTGCTTACCGATTTGCACGCCAATGGCGCCACCATACTTATGGTTACGCACAGTGATTATGATGCTTCTTTTTCGCAAAGAACAATATTAATGAAAGACGGTATGATATTAAGCGAGCAGCAAAACAGCAGGAAAGTAGATGTATTTGTAGGGTAACTATACAGGGGAAGGTCAGGAAAATAAAGTTACCACTTACCAGTCTCCCACCTCAAAACTTTTTCATCATCAATCAATCAAAATCATCATCATGCTTAATAACTGGATTAAAATATTTTTTTACCAGGCAAAGAATAATAAGTTCTTTACCCTGCTTAACATTACCGGCTTAAGCCTGGGTATAGCAGGGTTAGTTTTTGCTATACTTTACTGGAACGACGAGCATGCCTACAACGCCTGGAACCCTGAAAAAGAAAATGTTTACCAGGTGGTTAACGACCTGGGTAAAGATCTTGTTTTTGCCAGCAACATATCTCCACTCCAAAAATACCTTAAAGGAATCCCTAATGTAGAAAGCTATTGTTATACCGGTAATAATTATGCGAACGACGAGATAGAATATAATGGCAAAAAAGAACAGTTAAAGATATTTAATGCCCAAGGTACATTTTTTTCATTCTTCCCTTTTGATTTTATAGAAGGAGAAGGAAACACCGCTTTGCAGGATGATGCAAGCATCGCAATATCCGATAAGACAGCTCAAAAGTTTTTTGGCAGCAATAAAGCAATAGGCAAACAATTAAAATTTGCCGAAAGAACACTGGTAGTGCGTGGCGTTTATACGATACGCGGAAAGTCGTCTTTAGCACCAGAGGCTGTCATTAATATGCTTGCTCCAAAACTTAAGGCCGACGAGGAAGACTGGGGAAACTACAGCTACAACCTTTTCCTTAAACTTAAAGATCCCTCTGCTAGCCATGAGGTAGAAAAAGCTATAGAAAATATATATTTTGAATACAGGACAAAATCCTGGGCAGCAGCCGAGGGATTATCTGTAGAAGAATTTATTAAAGTGAACGGGAGTGCAAAAGTTACCCTGGAGCAGCTTGCCACATCCCGCTTACACTCTGCAGTAGATGGTTATCCGGAGGGAAAAGGCAATTACCTCTTTCTTGTTATTATGGCTTCATTATCGTTACTTATACTGGTGCTCACTATAGTTAATTATGTAAATCTTGCTACGGCAAATGCCGTTAAACGAGCTAAAGAGGTTGGCTTACGAAAGATACTGGGTGCATCTAAAACTAATATTATCCGGCAGTTTGTACTCGAAGCAGTTATTACAACTGTTGTGGCTGTTGTATTTGCGTTAGTAATTGTAGAGCTCGCCCTCCCTTATTATAACAATTTTCTTCAAAAAACGCTGCTGTTAAGCAGTGGGCAATTTTATACCCAGCTGGCAATTATATTTATGGTTGTAGTAATAGTAGCGGGAATTTTCCCGGCGGTATACGTGTCAAACTTTGAAACCCTGAAGGTTCTTAAAGGCAACTTTAGCCGCAGCAAGAACGGCGTATGGGTAAGAAATGGAATGCTGATACTTCAGTTTGCCATTGCTTCGTTTTTTATTACGGGCTCTTATGTTGTGTATCAGCAGGTAAAATTTATGAGCACTAAAGACCTGGGCTTTAAAGGCGAGCAGGTGGTACAGGTAAACTACCGCAGAAAAGAAAACGATCCTAAACAAATTTTAGCACGTTACAACACCATAAAACAGGAACTTTTAAAAATTAAGGGTGTAGAATTGATATCGTCCGGGGCTTTTAGCTTTGGTAACTATGCAAATTCTACTTCGGGTTATAATTACAACGAGTCTCGTATACAGGCGCAAAACATGGCAATGGATTTTGGGATGCTCGAAATGATGCAGATCAAAATGGCTCAGGGAAGAACTCTTTCGGATAAGTATGCATCGGACACTATTAACAACATGCTCATTAATGAAGCTGCCATGAGACTGATGAAGGAAAAAGACCCCTTAGGTAAAAAGATCCAGATGGATGATAAAGAACTTACAATTGTAGGTGTAGTAAAAGACTTTCATATTTCGAGCCCCCAGACAGCTATTCCTCCCATGTCGTTTTTTCATTATAAGACCATTAACTGGTTACCGGAAACATTGGACAGGGTTTACATAAAATTAGATGCGGGTACCACCGAAACTACGATGGCCAATATTGAAAAACTGTGGGTTACAAAAGTAAATGCCGGGAAGCCCTTTAGTTACGAATTTGTAGACAAGGGTTTTGAACGCACCTACGAGAGCTACGTTAAGCAGCGCAACCTTTTCTCGTTACTTAATGTTGTAGTTGTAATTATTGCGCTTTTTGGGTTATTCGCTCTTGCCTCCTACTCTATAGAACGCAGGATGAAAGATATAGCCATACGCAAAACACTGGGCGCCGAGACAAAAAAACTTCTTGCAGAACTATCTAAGCAATATATACTGTTTTGTGTAATTGGCTTTCTGTTAGCGTCTGCCCCTGCGTGGCTCCTGCTGGATAAATGGCTCGATAACTTTGCCTTTAGAATAAATGTATCGGCAGTACCATTTTTAGTGAGCTTCGTGTTGCTAATGGCACTTACCCTTGCTGTAGTGTTATCAAGGGCTTACATCGCTACACAAATTAATGTGCTTAAATATCTTAAATACGAGTAACAATGCTAAACAACTGGATTAAAATATTTTTATACCAGATAAAGAACAACAAGTTCTTCACCCTGCTAAACGTACTGGGCCTGAGCCTGGGTATGGCAGGACTCGTATTTGCAATATTATACTGGAACGATGAGCATGCGTATAATGCATGGAATCCTGAAAAAGATAATGTATTTCAGATGTCGAACATTTTAGGCGAAGATATGATCTGGCCTACAAACATTGCGCCTATAGGCAGTTATATAAAAGAAATTCCGGAGATTGAACAAATTTGCTACACGAACAACTGGTACGAAGACAACATAATAGAATACAATGGCAACAAGGAGCAACTAAAAGTAGTTGACAGCCAGGCGAGCTTTTTTTCTTTCTTTCCTTTCGATTTTACAAGTGGGAGTATTAAAACAGCATTGCAGGACAATACCAGCATTGCACTATCTGAAGAGGCTGCTTTAAAACTCTTTGGTAATGAGCAGGCATTGGGCAAACAAGTAAAATATTCGGGCAGGAATTTAGTGGTAAGAGGTATATACCGCATTCCCGGCAAATCGTCTTTTGCCCCGCAGGCGGTTACTAACCTTATAGAAACACGCTTAAAAAACGATTCTGACCAATGGGGCAATTTTAGCTATGCACTGCTGATAAAACTAAAAGACCCTAATGCGATAAACAGTGTAAAAGAGAAGATAGAGAACCTGTTAACACAACACAGGTCTGAAAAGCTTGCCGCAGATGAGGGGATGACAATACAGGAGTACCTTAAAAAGGCCGGCAGGTCGAAAATTGTTCTTGAGCCGCTTGCCACGGCAAGGCTGCACTCTGTAGTAGATGGATATCCCGAAGGCAGGGGCAACTACCAGCTTTTACTTATCATGGCCGGCCTTTCTGTACTTATTCTAATACTATCTGTAGTAAACTATGTAAACCTGGCTACAGCAAATGCAGTTAAAAGAGCTAAAGAAGTTGGCGTTCGTAAAATATTGGGCGCGTCTAAAGGTAACATTGTAAAGCAGTTTGTTTTTGAGACTGTGATTATGGCAGTGTTTGCCATACTGTTAGCCCTTGTAATAGTAGAACTTGCCCTGCCATATTATAATGATTTTTTAAACAAGAACCTCAACATATATGGTAGTCAGTTTTATGTACAATTAATTTTACTGTTTGCAATTGTAGTAATAGTAGCAGGCATTTTTCCTGCTTTGTATGTTTCTAATTTTGAAACGCTGAAGGTGCTTAAAGGTAATTTTACCCGCAGCAAGAGCGGCGTTTGGCTAAGGAACGGCATGCTAATACTTCAATTTACTATAGCATCATTTTTTATAACCGGCTCTTATATAGTGTACCAGCAGGTAAACTACATAAGCAATAAAGACCTTGGGCTACATGGCGAGCAGGTTGTAGAGCTGGTTTACCGCCAGCCTGAAGAAGAAGATACAAAACTGATATTTGGCCGCTACCAAACAATTAAACAGGAACTTAAAAAAATCAAAGGCATCAGGCAAGTTTCGGCTGGGGCATTCACTTTTGCAGGCAATGATAATTCTTCTTCAAGCTTTAGTTACAAGGGCGGTGCGGCTATACAGGCTCAAAATATGGCTGTCGATTTTGAAATGGTCAATATGATGCAGATAAAAATGGCGCAGGGACGGGATCTTGATGAGAAGTTTTCATCTGATACTATAGATGCAGTACTGATAAACCAGGTAGCACTTAAAAAGATGAACGAAAAAGAACCTGTAGGCAAAATAATAGATTGGAACGATCGGAGGCTTAAAGTGGTAGGCGTCATTAAAGATTTTCACCTTGCAGGGCCACAGTCAGAAATTCCCCCTATGGTTTTCTTTCACTTCAAAACTATAAACTGGATGGCATACAACCTCAACAAAGTATATGTAAAGGTAAATCCTGAAAACATGGAGGAAACCATTGCCAAAATAGATAAGTTCTGGACAACAAAAGTAGATACCGAATATCCGTTAAGCTACAGCTTTGTGGATAAAAATTATGCCCGCACTTACCAGACCTATGTAAAGCAACGCAACCTTTTCTCTTTTCTTAACGTAATGGTAATTGCCATTGCATTGTTTGGGTTGTTCGCGCTGGCATCCTACAGCATACAACGCAAAATGAAAGACATAGCCATACGCAAAACTCTTGGTGCAGATACTAAAGTACTGTTGCTGTCACTGTCTAAACAGTACATAATATTTTGTGTAACAGGCTTTTTAATTGCAGCACTTCCTGCCTGGCTGTTACTGGATAAATGGCTTGATAACTTTGCCTTTAGGGTAAACATTTCGCCTGTACCACTTATCATTGGCTTTGCCATAATATTAGTACTCACATTAATTGTTGTGCTTTCAAGGGCCTACATGGCTACACGGGTTAATGTTCTTAAATACCTTAAATACGAATAGCAATGCTAAAAAACTGGATAAAAATATACCTGCACCATGTAAAGAACAATAAGTTCTTTACCGCACTCAACATACTGGGGCTGAGCGTTGGCATAGCAGGGCTTGTTTTTGCAATATTGTACAGCAATGACGAGCAAAGCTACGATGCATGGAATACGGAAAACGAACGTGTGTTTGTTGTTGTAAACGATTTAGGGTTGGGCCGCGTTTGGGGCAGTACGCCTTCTCCCCTTGGCCCTGCCTTACCATCCGCTGCACCTCAGGTAGAAAGTTACTGTTACTTTAATACGTGGTATGATGAGGGAGTGATAGAACATAAGAATAAAAAAATACTCGCTACAAAAGTTACAGATGCGGAAAAGAACTTTTTTAGTTTCTTTCCTTTTCCTTTTGTAAGTGGCAATGCAGCAACGGCATTAAGAGATGAGGCGAGTATAGCGTTATCTCAAACCACAGCTCAAAATCTGTTTGGTAATGATGACCCATTAGGCAGGCAGGTGCGCTACGGCGGCAGAGTGCTAACGGTAACCGGGGTATTTAAAGTTGAAGGGCACTCCTCTATAGAACCCCAGGCCGTAACCTGCCAGATAGACCCTAAGCTAAAAGAAACAATTACCAACTGGAGCAACTTTAATTTTGGCATGTTGCTAAAGCTAAAAGATGCTTCGACGGCACCAGATGTCACAGCAACCATAAACCGCCTGTACCTTGAAAACTGTGTGGCGCTGGAAGCAAAAGAGAGCGGCCTCACCGTAGCTGATTACGTAGAGAAAAACGGCGGCCTTACGGGGCAGTTAGACCAGTTAAAAACAGTAAGGTTACAATCTAAGTATGCTGATTTTCCTGAGGGGCGCGGCAACATGCAGTTGCTTGTAATCATGTTTGTACTCTCTGTGCTTATCCTCATATTATCTGTAGTAAATTACATAAACCTTGCCACGGCAAATGTAACTAAGAGAGCAAAAGAGGTTGGCGTTAGAAAAATAATGGGAGCAACCAAAACGAACATTGTAAAACAATTTATGCTTGAGGCAGCAGTTACAACCCTTTTAGCAATAATACTGTCGCTGGTGCTGGTAGAGCTTTCGCTCCCTTACTATAATAACTTTGTAGATAAAGAACTGATAATCCAGGGTAATCAGTTTTATGTGCAGTTGCTAATTATTTTTATTGTGGTGGTCTTGGTTGCAGGTGCTTTCCCTGCTATTTATGTATCTAATTTTGAAGCTGTAAAAGTGCTTAAGGGCAGCTTTAGCCGCAGTAAGAACGGCATATGGCTGCGCAACGGCATGCTTATACTTCAGTTTGCTATCGCGTCACTTTTTATAACAGGATCTTACATTGTTTACCAGCAAATTAACTATCTCACCACACGAGACCTCGGCTTTAACGGCAGCCAGGTTTTAGATATAAGGTACAGAAATCATTATGATATGTCTGATGCAGATTTCAGGCAGAAGGTGGCTCAAAAATTCAACAGTACAAGAACGCAGCTATTACAAATAAAAGGTGTAGAGCAGGCCGCTCCGGGCGCATTTAGATTTGGAGGGGAAAATGGCTCCTACACAATTTATAAGTATAAGAACATCGAGACTCCTGTAGAAAATATCGCTATAGATTACAATCTGCTGGAAATGCTGCACATCAGGATAAAAGCAGGCCGCGGGCTTTCGGAGAAGTTTTCGTCGGACACCATTACCTCTGTATTATTAAATGAAACTGCCGCAAAAATGATGAATGAGAAAAACCCTGTGGGCAAAGAAATAGAATGGTCTGGCGGGCGGTTTAAGGTTATAGGTATTGTGAGAGATTTTAGCCTTAACGGACCGCAGCAAAAAACGCAGGCTATGATTTTTTCTCATTACAAAACGCTGGATTACATGCTGCAAAATGTGCATGACATTTATGTTACAATAAAACCGGAGTACATGAGTACGGCACTACCGGAGATTGAAAAATTATGGACCCAAAAGACCGATCCTGATTATCCTTTTAATTACAACTTTGTAGATAAAAGCTATGCCCGCAGTTATGAGCAGTATGTAAAGCAGCGCAACCTTTTTTCACTTCTTAATATTGTAGTTATTGCTATTGCACTATTTGGCCTGTTTGCCCTGGCATCCTACTCTATAGAACGCCGTATGAAAGAAATTGCCATACGAAAAACCCTGGGTGCAGAAACAAAAACATTGTTGACAGAGTTGTCTAAGCAATATGTGGTGTATTGTATATCAGGTTTTTTAATAGCACTGGCCCCCACATGGTTTTTACTGGATATGTGGCTCGATAATTTTGCTTTCAGGTTACAGGTTTCTCCTATGCCTTTTGTGGCAGGCTTTATAATATTGCTGGTACTCACTTTACTGGTTGTACTCTCAAGGGCATATGCAGCAACACGGGTTAACGTGCTCGAATATCTTAAATACGAATAGGCATGCTACACAACTGGATTAAAATATATTTAAATCAGGTAAAGAACAACAAATTCTTTACCGCGCTTAATGTACTGGGGCTTAGCCTGGGTATCGCGGGACTAATCTTTGCAATCCTGTACTGGAATGATGAGCAAAGCTATAATGCCTGGAACCCCGGTAAAGAAGTAATTTTTAATACTGTTACCGATTTGGGTCCCGATCGTGTATGGGGAAGCAGCTCTGCAGCCGTGGGTCCGCACCTTGCTGCCGAAATACCTGAGGTTGAAAGCTTTTGCTATGCCACTGCATGGTATAACGGTGGAACCATAAAATTTAAAGATAGAAAAATACAGGTAGATAAGATTGTTAACAGCCAAAAGAACTTCTTTACTTTTTTTCCCTTCGAAATTTTAAGGGGTAATGCGGTCACTGCAATAGAAGACGACACCAGTATAGCGTTATCTGAAAGTGTTGCAAGTGCTTTATTTAGCAATGAAAACCCTATGGGCAGGCAGGTTATTTATGAAAAGCAACCATTTACGGTTAAGGCAGTCTACAAACTAAGTGGTAAATCGTCTTACCAGCCTGAAGCTATAATTAACCAGATGGCTAAAGAATTGCAGCCTTACCAGGACCGCTGGGGCAGCTTTAGTTTTGGCCTCCTGCTGAAACTAAAGGATCCCGGGCAAGCGGTAGTGGTTTCAAAGAAAATGGAAAAGCTGTATTTTGATTATAACACAAAAAAATCAGCTAAAGAAAGTGGTATGACCACACAACAGTATATTAATAAATATGGCGAAACCAAAGTTATATTGGAGCCACTTAAAGATATCAGGCTGCACTCTATAGTAAGCGATGTACCCGAGGGCAGCGGCAACCTTCAGTTTTTAAACATCATGATGGGATTATCCATCCTTATACTCGTTCTTTCTATAGTTAATTATATCAATCTTGCTACCGCAAACGCTATTAAAAGAGCTAAGGAAGTAGGTGTACGTAAAGTAATGGGAGCCGGAAAAGATTTAATTGTAAAACAATTTGTTTTTGAGACTGCCCTAACAACACTGTTCGCATTATTTCTTTCGTTAGTAATTGCAGAGCTGTTATTACCTTATTACAATAACTTTTTAAACAAAAATCTAACCCTTACGGGCAGTGAGTTCTATTTACAGCTTGCAGCAATATTTTGTGGTGTAGTGCTCATTGCAGGTATCTTTCCGGCATTATATGTGGCTGACTTTGAAACCGTAAAAGTTTTAAAAGGAAATTTTGGCCGTAGTAAAAAAGGAATCTGGCTGCGCAACAGTATGCTGATAATTCAGTTTGCTATAGCCTCATTTTTTATAACAGGCTCTTACATTGTGCATGAGCAGGTGCAGTTTATGACAACTAAAAGCCTTGGGTTTAATGGCAGCAAAGTTATAGATCTGTCTTACAACAATCCTTATAACTACAGCGATACAGGGGCTAAAGAAAAAATCATGCAACGGTTTAGCATCATTAAAAACGAGCTACTGGCAATACCCGGCGTAGAAAAGGTTTCGGCGGGGTCCTTCGTGTTCGGTTCGGGTTGGGTAAACTCATCAGGCTTTAATTACAAAGAAAATTTTTTACAGCCAGAAACGATGATACTCGATTTTGGTATGCTAAAAATGATGAAAATACAGATCATAAAAGGCCGCGACCTGTCCGAAAATTTTTCATCAGATACTATTACTTCTGTCATGCTTAACGAAACAGCTATAAGGATGATGCACGAAAAAGAACCTATTGGTAAAGAAATTAGCTGGAACGAGAAGCCATATAAAATCGTTGGCGTAGTAGCTGATTTTCACCTGCACGGGATTCAGGAAGAAATTCCGCCAATGATATTCCTCCATTATAAAACTGCTAACTGGATGGCTCAGCATATGCGCAACGTTTATGTCACGGTTAAACCCGGACAAATGGAAGCCGTACTGCAAAATATAGAGAAATTATGGACAACAAAAGTAGACCCCGATTTCCCTTTTAACTATGATTTTGTAGATAAGAGCTATGCTCGCACCTACCAGACTTACATAGAGCAGCGTAACCTTTTTACACTACTTAATGTTGTAGTTGTTGCAATAGCCCTTTTTGGCCTGTTTGGGTTAGCATCTTATAGTATACAACGCAAAATGAAAGAAATTGCTATCCGTAAAACCCTGGGTGCAGGAACAAACGCGCTATTACGGGAATTGTGTAAACAGTATATCTTATTTTGCACAGTTGGCTTTGTAATGGCAATAATTCCGGTGTGGGTACTACTTCAAAAATGGCTGGAAAATTTTGCTTACAGGATAACAATTTCTGCTATCCCCTTTCTGTCGGGTTTTGCGGCTTTGCTACTGTTAACTCTTGTAATAGTACTTTCAAGAGCTTATCTGGCAACGAGGGCAAGTGTATTGAAGTACCTTAAATATGAATAGTTTATAATTATTTAGAGTTAGTTATAAATCCCCAATAGCCTCGGGTTCGATATCCCGGGGTTATTAACAAAAAGAATTATGAAACGTATCATTTTATATAGCCTTCTTATCTTAACACCAAACTTATCCTTGAAAGCCCAGGAAGTATGGACATTGCAACAGTGTCTGGAAACTGGCCTGAGTAACAGTCTGGATTTCCAGGTAAAACAACTGGATATACTTAGTGCCGAAACAGTTAATAGAAATCCTGCACTGGAATATTTGCCGGTTGTAAATATTACCGGGAGCCATAGTTACAGCATAGGTTCTACCATAGATCCTGCAACTAATACCAGGGTAAGTTCTAATATTCAAAGCGATAATTTTGCTCTTAATGCGAGTATGAATATTGTAGACTTTAATATTTTTACGGTAGCACGTCGTAATAAGATAGCAGTTCTTAAAGCAAAGGCAGATAAAGAAGCTACAGCTGCAGAGTATGCCCTTTCTATATTAGAGAATTACTATAATGTACTTTATACACAAGAGCTCCTAAAAATACAACAGAGCCAGTTCGAAAATGCTGTGTTTAACTTAAAGCGTATAGAAAAGGAAGTGGCAATAGGCAGCAGGCCGAAAAGTGATTTGTATGACATGCAGGTTATTTATGCACAGGAAGATAATGGTATTATTACAACCCGCCAGTTATTGTACAATCAAAAATTGATATTAATACAATTAATGAACCGTCCTGATGTTTTGCCGGATGACCTGTTGGTTGAAAACACTCCACTCGCCCAAACCGACGCCAGGCCTCAGTCTGAAATATTTGAAAATGCACTTAGAAATTATCCTAAAATAACCTCATCACAATTAAACGAGGATATGGCACGAAAAAATATTGCTGTGCAAAAAAATTATTACCTGCCGGTAATTCAGGCGTACTATAATTATTCATCATTTTATTACCTGCCGCTTAAACAAATGGGCGGCCAGCAGGTTAACCCATTCTGGACACAAATTACAGATAATAAAAATCATTATGTAGGCCTGCAGTTAAACATGCCAGTTTTTAATGGCCTGCGCACGCATCGGGATGTGCAACTGGCTAAAATAGAGCATCAAAAAAGTGTGGTTGTAAAAGAGCAGGAAAAAATAAAACTACGGCAAACCATTGAGCAGGAAATTGCCAAACAACAACAAAACACTGACCTTGCCTTAAAACTTGAAGACACGAGACTTTTTGCACAAAGATCGTTTGAAACAACACAATCAAAATTTAGCAGCGGTTTAGTAGAGGCAATAGTTTTTACAGGTTCAAAAAACCAACTATTAACAGCGGAGTATAATTTACTTAAAGCAAAAGTTACCTTAGCTTATATAAACATAAAGCTTAATTATTTGCAATTTAACCGCTTCTTTTAAATCATTTTTAAACCGACAGAGTTGTGCATGTAATATATTGCTTAAAATTGAACCTACTGCAGCAAACTTCGGCAAGAGGCACTTTTTATTACGTCAAACATCTAAACTTCATTTACTTATAAAACATCAACGGTTGTTAAATATTTGATAAAAACGGCAATAATGTGGTTTTCCTCAAAAATCTAAACTCAAAGTATTGTAGCTTGGCTTCTTGAAACAGATAAGGATTTGTATTACTATAAACCAGCTTGTAACTTTTAAAAAGTAATGAAACATTATTATATAAGCATCAATGAGCATATAAATGGCTATAATGAAGTACACGAACTTACTTGTAACCATATCCCGTCTATATCTGAAAGATTGTATTTAGGTTTTTTCTCGACTATAGACGAAGCTATATTCGAAGCTGAGAAAAAGCAACTTAAATGTGGTGGATGCATGGCTTGTTGTGTGCCTCAATATGTATATTAATTCGCGGATTTTAAAAATATCAAATCATTAAATTCAACTTTAAACACTTACACAATCCGCATTTGGCTGGTCTACCTGTATTGTGCTCTATACTTAGCATCTTATCCTATTATATAAATTAGTGCTCAACATACTTCATAACTAAAAGCAAAGAGGGTAACCGAAATTCGATTACCCTCTTTGCTTTTATCAACAACATTTGTAATGTGCTGTATTAAACACTCTACTACTTTGTTTTTATTTTATATAGTACGCTCGCATGAGGCGCTAAGTCTTTGCTAACGCTTCCGGTTACTTTGCCGGCAGCTTTGCCGCTCCACATATCTGTAAGTGATGCACCATCTTTAACGTCGATAGACTTTAATGAAACTTTTAAATCGGTAATGGGCTTGTCTGTCATGTTAAACATGGCCAGATAAACTTCGCCGGTCTTTTTATTTTTAGCAGTGATAGCAACTTTACCATCTGTTTGAAACAGTTGTTTTACGCCAGTACCTTCTTTATGCATTTTAAGTACCTCTTTATTTGTAAGCAATGACAATGTAAAGGCATCGTTGCTTGGCAAGTCCCCACCAAAGAATAATGGCGATCTAAAAATTGTAAACAACGTCATTAGGGTATATTGTTCATCTTTAGTAAGGCGGGTCATGCGGTCATCGCCACGCTCTCCTCTTACAGATATACGCCCTAACGGAATCATGTCGCAGTCCGGCCAGGTGCCCGGTGCAATGTACGGGTACCATTTTTCAGTCACTTTCATAAGATGGGTAATGTGTGGCCATGTATCCCACACGTCGTCTACCATACGCCACATGTTAGCATTATTGCTTACATGCTCTGCGTTCTCTATTGGTGTTTCACCAGGCGATGTGCTTAATACAATTTTACGTCCGCAATTATCTATTGCCTTGCGGATAAGGTTTATCTCACCCTCATGGTATGGAGCAGAAAGGTCATCTATTTTTATAAAGTCGATACCCCACTGCGCATAAAGCTCAAATATAGAGTTGTAATACTCCTGTGCACCAGGCTTGTCTGCCACGATTGTATAGTTATCCTTTAACCATTTACACTGCAGCTCTGTAGAGTAAATTTTATCTGCTGTAATGCCATTAGTACCCTTAATAGGCAACTTATCCTCAACAGCCTTTTTTGGTATTCCGCGCATAATGTGTATACCAAATTTTAAACCTTTGCTATGTACATAATCTGCAAGGGCCTTAAATCCTTTTTCATTTGCTGCAGAAGGAAACCTGTTTACAGCCGGCTGATACCTGCCGTATTTATCTATAACATAACGGGGATCTGTCTGGTTATAGCCACCGGCCTTATCGTTCTCTACAAACCACCTAATGTCTACAATTACGTATTCCCATCCTGACTGTTTTAATTCTTTTGCCATATAATCGGCATTGGCTTTTACTTCGCTTTCTACAACTGTGGGGCCATAGCAATCCCAACTGTTCCAGCCCATTGGCGGCGTTTGGGCCCATTGCTTAAATTCTTCTTTTTTAAACGGTGCTTTTTGTTGTGCAACCGCGCCAAGCATGATGGTGCTGCAGGCTAAGGTTGTAAATACTTTTTTTAAGATCATAAAATGATATGGTTATTGTGTATAAAAAAATCTGGTTTAAATATAAATACTTTAGTCCAGCATTAAAATTAATAAGTGTATAAAATTGTTTTATTAACACTTTACTATTAAAATATAAAAACTGCTTGCATAAGGCAGGGCCATATGCAAGCAGCGGTAACTAACTGTACTAACCCAACTATCTTTAGTAACCCGGATTTTGCACCAGGTTAGAATTTGTTAACATTGCATCGTTGGGAATGGGAAACAGGTTGCGCGTAGCGTTATTAGTAGCGCTATGCGAAAACCATGATTTAGTTGTAAATACCCCAAACCTGATAAGATCCTGACGGCGACGGCCCTCCTGGGTAAATTCCCACCCTAATTCGTCGAGCATTCTGCCCATTACTATATTGCTGCCACCTTCAGATGTTTGTACATTAACATCGCGACGGCCATAATCATAATTGCTGCCCAACATTAGCTCGGCATCTGTAACTGTAGCTAATGCAGGAGCGCTCCTAAATGCCCTTGTACGCACCTCTGTTACAAGCGCACCTGCGCCTGCCTGGCCTGTTCTTAATAGCGCTTCCGCTTTCATAAGCAGGATATCTGCATATCTAAATACAGGAAAATCATTGCTCAATCGGTTTGTTGCTCCTACAGCATATTCAAATTTACCCCAACGAAGGCCATCATCTTTATCTGATGCATCGATAGATGGCACAGAATTTTCATATATAATATCTAATGGCGTGCCGGTTATAGAATATTGCTGCCCCGCAATAAAGTTCTCGGTTAAACGGGCATCTGCCGGATTATAGGAAGTTATAAACTGCGGTGTAGCACATACCCCACCCCAGGGTGAATTAGTAAACAAGTATGTTTTTTGATTCTCTGTCTGTAGCGTATACATATGAAAATCAAACGCATTCCAGTCTGTAACATATTTTTCATCGAAAGGAAGTGCGAATATTATCTCACGCGAACCCTCATTATTTGTAACAAATACATTTTTCTGGTTTGCCTCTAAAGAGTAATTTCCTGAGCTTATAACTTTATCGCAAGCTGCAATACATTCCGTCCACATAGGTTGTCCACGCCACACCTCAGCATTAAGGTACATTTTTGCCAGCAGTGTATTAGCAACCCACTTGTTCATACGCCCATAGTAAAGTTGTCTGTCTGCACCGGCATTATCAGATAATTGATCAATATTCTCTGTAACCTCGTTTACTATAAAATCAAATACTTCACTTCTCGTAGCCTGGCTTGGCAGGTTAAGATCTGTATAATCTGTTGTTATAGGCACATTGCCATAAATATCTACAAGTATATAATAGTATGAGGCGCGCAATACTTTTAGCTCTGCTATCAGGCTGATTTGTCTTTCGGGACTAACCAATATCTTGCCCGTTTCTATTTGGCTTATAATACGGTTACAGGTATTAATACCCTCAAAGGTACGCACCCACGGCTGCAGCACACCATCATCTGCAGATGTCCATGTGTGTTCATGCATTCTCTTGTAAACATAACCATCTACCCAGCCTATACCGGTACGTGCCGGTAGCACGTCCTGATCTGCAGGGAGTTCCTGTGCCCTTACAACACCGTTCCATAACAACATGGTTTTTCTCCATGGTATGTATGCAGCGTTAACTAAGGCACTAATATCTGTTTCAGTTTTTGGGGCATAATTATCTGATATAACAGCTCCATATGAATCATCGGCCAGCTCCGTGCACGAAAATGTGCTGAACAGCATAGCCATACCCGCAGCCGTTAAAAGTATTTTATTTGTTTTCATTTTAATTTTATTTTGAATTTAGAATTGGGCCTGTACTCCAAAAGTAAATGAGGTAATAGTAGGATATCTTGATCTGCTGTCTATACCGGGGTTTAATCCGGTTGTGCTTACCTCAGGGTCTATACCTTTATAACCTGTAATTGTTAAAACATTCATTACGGTGCCATAAAGCCTTACCGATTTAAGGTATTTTGTTTTCATGTCTTTAAATGAATAGCCAAGTGTAATGTTGTCAATTTTTACATAATCGCCATCTTCTACATAATAACTATTATACTGAGGTGCTATCTCCCTGCTCAATAATGCTTTACCAAAAACCAGATCATTTACAGATGCAAGGCGATTATCAGCCGGCCCGTTTTGCGTGCCTTCATAGTTCATCCTTGCTTCATTTATTATCTGGAAGCCAAATGCGCCGCGCATATTTATGCTTAAATCAAAGTTTTTATACCTAAAATTATTAATCCAGCTTAAATACCATTTAGGGATACCATTACCTATAACCTGCCTGTCATCGGGGCTTTGGGCAAAATCGCTATAATTTACACGTTCGCCATTCCTGTTAAGATATACCCATTCTCCCTGTTCGTTTACATCTACAACTTTGTAACCATAAAAGTTACCTATCGGCTTGCCCACCTGCACCCTATGCGATCTCGCAGTCATTCCTTCAAAATATACATCTCCTGTGTCAAAAAAATCATTTTGAGACCTGAATGCCCCATCTAAGCTTTTAAGTTTGTTTTTATTTGCAGAATATGTACCGGTAGTCGTCCACTGAAAATCGTTGGTTTGCACCGGCACACCTGTTACAAGAACCTCAATACCTTTGTTCTCTATCGTTCCACCGTTTGCCATAATTGTTGGGTACAAATATGGAGGTGTAGGAACGCTGTAATTAGCTAATAAACCGTCTACCTTGCGGTTATACACATCTATAGATCCAGAAAGGCGGCCGCCCTTAATGGCCCAGTCTATACCTATATTGGTTTCTTTCTTTTCTTCCCACCTCAAGTCCGGATTAGGATTAGATGCCGGTTGTACCGTCCTTACCCACTGACCGTTGACTAAAGCACGGTCGCCATAGTTTAAAAGAGCTACACCAAGAAATGAGCCTAATGGCTGGGAACCCGTTACACCATAACCAGCGCGTAACTTAATTTCTTCAAATATTTTCTGGTCCTGCATAAAGCTCTCATTCGTAATCTTCCATCCTACTGAAACTGCAGGAAAAGTTCCCCATGCATTGTTAGTACCATATAGCTGGCTCGCACCTTCATGGCGTAAACTTGCCATTAAAAGATATTTATCATTATAAGAGTAGTTTACACGTCCAAAAAAACTTATCAGGTTAGCATGATTTTTAGAGCTTCCCATACTTGCAAGTCCGTCCTGAAGGGCTGCCCCTGCACCTATATTATGCCATCCGCCAAAATAATCATCCTGAAAACGGTAGTTAGACATGTTAGACCTTTCAATGTCCGACTCAATGTAGCTATAACCGCCTAATACACTAAATTTATGCTCATTAAGTGTTTTATCATACTTAGCAGTAAGCTCCATTTGCTTTTCCATACGGTTAAAGCCTGAAATAGACGAATAACCCGGGAAACCGTATATTGTTGCTGATGAGTGCTGCAGCGTTTCAGAATAACCTGTAGCCCTATTCTCTTTTACGTACGAGAAAAGAGCATTTAAGGTTAGATCGTTTATAGGATTATATGTTAACGTACTGTTATAACGTACCTCAGATGTTTTAACATTACCGTCTGCCTCATTAAGTAAAACGAGAGGATTTATGTAATCCAGTTTTTGCGAATTTTGGTAATAAGAGCCATCCGGGCTGTATATAGGATCTGTAGGGTTTCTTCGGAGTGCCTGCCAGTATGCGCCACCATTAAAGCTGCCGGCATCAGAGGTAGAGGAGTATTTATTTTCCCTGCCCAAAATAGAGAATTTAAAAAGCAATTTATCATCAAACATGCGATGATTAATTTCCACCCTGCCTCTAAAAGTATTATTATCAGATTTTAACATAGTACCCTCCTGCCTGTTGTAGTTTAGGTTAGCTATGTAATTAGTCTTTGATGAACCTCCCCTAAAAGATAAATTATGTACATGGGATATGGGGGTACGGGTAATCTCTTTAAGCCAGTCTACATTTGCACCGTTATCATCTTCAGGATACATTGCCCTGAATTCCTGACTTGTAAGCATATCAAGCTTTCTCGCTAATCGTGACGTACTTACATAACCTGTATATTGTACATCGTCCATATCGCCGCCTTTAGCCTTTTTAGTAGTAATTAATATTACTCCATTAGTACCACGAGTTCCATAAATTGCAGCTGCCGATCCGTCTTTAAGAACATCTACACTTTCAATATCCTCCGGTGCCACTGTGTTAAGTGCGCCGGGAATACCGTCTATCAGCACAAGCGGGTCTGTATAGGCGCCGTATAACGAGTTATTACCCCTTAACTTAATAGATGTTGTTGCCGTAGGGTCGCCACTTGCATTTGTAATAGCAAGACCGGCTACTTTACCCTGTATAAGCTGCCCTGCATCTTTTACCTGACCCAAGTTAAAGTTTTCTGCTTTAACACTGGCAACCGCACTCGTTACATCTCCTTTTCTCTGGGTACCATAGCCTATTACAACAACTTCGTCGAGTTGTGCAGCATCTTCTTCTAATGTTACACTAATGGTAGTTTGCCCTGCTACGGGTATTTCCTGGGTTTTAAAACCCATAAAACTTATTACCAGTACAGCATTAGGATCTGTTACAGCTATAGAAAATTTACCATCCATATCTGTCACAGTTGTCTGCTGTGTTCCCTTAACCATGATGGTCGCACCGGGCAGTCCCAAACCGTCGCTTTTAGAAACGATTGTTCCATTTATTACAGATTGTAAAACAGATGAAGCGTTTTCGCTCCTTTTTGTGGTTGCCGATACCTGTGTTGTGCACAGTAACACCGGAGCCATTAGTAACATAGGCCACTTAAATGCCGCAAGCCTAAAGTTGTAATTTTTACTCATAGATATTTGGTTAGATTGGTTACGAAAACGTTTTATTAAAATGAGAATAAATGCTCGATATTTAAATGTAAAACAGACACTTATGCGTCAAACACAAATTCGCCTTGTTACGTAAACGTTATAGTAAAACAAAGTAATGTTAGCGGAGTAGAATTTATAGGGGGTAAATTCGCAAAAAAAAGGGGGTAAAATTGTGTTGTTCGTTAAAAAAGCAAACTTTGAAGCGTTGACGGTACACAGAAATGCACAATGGGATCGAAGTGGTTAAATATCAGAAAAAATATTTTTGATAATTACACTTAAAAAATTTCGTAGATTTATTTGTTAACAAACCAACCAAAATTCCCCATCTGAGATGTGATTTAAAAGCATTAGGAGGTACAACCGGTCAACTAATCCAAATATAAAAAGCAGTAATATACTGCTATAAAAATATTGAGAGCCGTATTATTAATACAGCTCTCAATGCAATAACCGTGCTCGAACTACCTTAAAGGTATGTTTTGAAGTATTTCTAACACAAATTTCCAATATTTTTGTGCTGATGGAATGTTGGCACGCTCGTCCGGGCTGTGTGCCCCTTTGATTGTAGGGCCAAACGATATCATATCCATATCAGGATAGTTGGTTCCAAGTATGCCGCATTCCAATCCGGCGTGGCACGCAACTACTGCAGGCTTAGCATTATTTTGCTTTTCATATATCTCCTTAAGCACCTCAAGAATTGGAGAACTTACGTTTGGTGTCCAGCCTGGATAGGATCCTGACTGTGTAACTTCGCACCCAATAAGTTCGAATGCAGCACGCAAACTATTTGCAAGATCCATTTTAGAGCTCTCTACAGATGATCGTGTGAGGCAGCCTATATGCAGCTTACCATCTTTAACTATTACCCGGGCAATGTTGTTAGATGTTTCTACAAGATCTTCCATATCAGCGCTCATGCGGTATACGCCGTTTAGAGCGGCATACAGTGCACGGGTTAAGCCCTCCTGCACACCAAGGTCCATTACTTTAGCAGGCAGGTCGCCTTTTTCTATAGCAATTGTTAAATTAGGCTCTGTAGTTTTATATTCAGTTTTGATATCATTAATAACTTCCTGCATATCGAACACAAATGCCTCGTCAAAAATTTCAGATATTATGACTTTTGCAACACTCTCTCTCGGGATAGCGTTGCGCAGGCTACCGCCATTAATTTCGGCAATTTGCAACCCAAAATTCTCGAAGCTGTCAAACAAAAGGCGGTTCATTATTTTGTTGGCATTACCCAACCCCTTGTCAATGTCCATACCACTATGGCCACCATTGAGCCCTTTTACAGTAATAGTATACCCTATAGAATTTTCGGGAACATCCTCCTCTGTATAACTACGCTCTGCAGTAACATCTATTCCTCCGGCGCAGCCTATGTCTATTTCATCATCTTCTTCAGTATCCAGATTAAGAAGTATTTCGCCCTTTAGCAATCCGCCTTTCAGGCCCATTGCTCCTGTCATTCCGGTCTCCTCATCTATCGTAAATAATGCCTCTATGGCAGGATGAACAATATCGGTACTTTCTAATATAGCCATAATGGTTGCAACGCCCAGGCCATTGTCTGCACCAAGCGTCGTGCCTTTAGCACGCACCCACTCGCCATCTACATACATTTCTATACCTTGTGTATCAAAATCAAAAACGGTATCACCGTTTTTTTGATGCACCATGTCAAGATGGCTTTGCATTACAATAGTTTTGCGGTTTTCCTGTCCGGCAGTTGCAGGTTTTTTAATTATAACATTACCCACCTCGTCTTCTATAGTTTCGAGGCCCAGTTTAGCACCAAAATCTTTCATAAAGGCAATAACGCGCTCCTCTTTTTTAGATGGGCGTGGCACAGCATTCAGGTCGGCAAATTTGTTCCAGAGCGCTTTAGGCTCCAGGTTTCTTATTTCCTGGCTCATGTAATTATTAAGTTTATTTGTGTTGTTTAGTATTTAAAACATAGCGATAAAAAATCTCTTTTACGTCCTTAACTCCCACTTCTCCTATCCAGACATTTTGTGGCTGAAAGGTTACTACGGGTGCTAACTCACAGTTGCCGGTGCACTCTGTCCTGATCAAATTTATTTCTTTTTTTAGATCCTTGCCTTTTAGAGCACCTTGAATTCTTTATAAATATCTTTGCTGTAGCGAGAGCATTTTTTCCCGTTGCAAATAAAAATTACCCTTCCCGCAGCATCTATACCCTTCATTGAGCAAATTGTATAATTCAATACAAAAATACTACTTATATTTACAAACGACTTGTATTTATAAACCCCAATGAAAAAAAAGAAAATCCTCGCCCTCTTATTCGTTTTGCAAGTAATTATTGTAAAACTGCTATCTTTTTTTCCTGAATTTACAGAGCGCTGGTATAGCAATGGTTTTTACCCTTACCTGTCTGGCACATCGAGGGTTGTTTTAGGTATTTTTAGTTTTTCTATCGGCGATATTATTTACGCCATTGTAATAGCCATGGGGTTGCGCTGGCTATGGCAACGCCGCAAAACCTGGCGGCAGGCTTATAAGTACAATCTTATAACCATGCTTGCTACCCTATCTGTAGTTTATTTTTTGTTCAACATCTTGTGGGCGTTTAATTACCATCGGGTTCCGCTATACAAAAAAATGGCTATCAAAAAGGAATATACGCTGGATCAACTTACAACTTTTACTAAAAAACTTATTATAAAGACTAACGCACTGCAAACCAGCATTACAAAAAATGACAGCCTTAAAGTAGTTGTGCCTTATACTGTAAATGAGGTTTACAGGCACTCTTACACTGCGTATAGTACGTTGTCTAAACAATTTCCTTATTTTGAATATCAGCACGAAAGTGTAAAGTCATCTTTGTTTAGTGTGCCGTTATCTTACATGGGTTTTGGCGGCTACCTAAACCCCTTTACTAACGAGGCGCAGGTAAACAGCGAACTCCCTCTTTATAACCTGCCTACAACCACCTGCCATGAAATGGCCCATCAGATAGGGTATGCAAACGAGAGCGAAGCTAACTTTATCGGTTTTATGGCATCTGTAAAAAGCAATGATCCCTATTTTCAGTATTCGGGTTATTCTTTTGCGCTAAAATATTGCATGCGCAATATTACCAAGCTCGACAAAAAACGTGCAAAAACGCTTGCACCACTTATTAATAAAGGAATACTTGATAACTTTAAAGAGAGCGACCGGTTTAATAAAAAATACCAGTCTTTTGTAGAGAGCATTTTTAAATACATTTATGATAATTACCTGAAATTGAACCGCCAAAAAGACGGGTTGGAAACATACAGCAAGTTTGTAGGGCTCATGGTTAATTATTACGAAAATAAAGAATTATAAAAGCACTGTAACAAACCGCAGACTTTATATACTAATGCATCATGGGTTCATCAATCGAAAGATCGTTTGTACAACAACTTCAGGAACACCAAAACCTGATACACAAAATTTGCAGGCTCTACACTAATAATGAAGATGCCCACAAAGACCTTTTCCAGGAAATTACTATACAGCTCTGGAAAGCCTTCCCTCAGTTTAGGGGCGAAGCCAAATTTACTACCTGGGCTTACAGGGTTGCCCTTAATACTGCAATTACACTTTACCGTAAGAAAACCCGCACCATTACAACCATAGAGTTTGATAACACGCTGCATAAGGTAAACCAGGAAGAATACAATTACGAAGAGGAAGAGCACATAAAAATGCTGTACCAGGCAGTACACCGGCTTAACGATATAGAAAAAGCCTTGGTTTTTATGTACCTGGAAGATAAAGATTACACAGAGATTGCCGAGACACTGGGCATTAGCGAGGTTAACGCCCGTGTAAAAATGAACAGGATAAAAGGCAAATTGAAAAAAATACTAAATCCGTAACGGGAAAGATGGACGAATTAGATAAATTAAAGAACAGCTGGAAGAAAGAGGAAAACCTGTACCCAAGGTTTTCTGAAAAAGATATTTATGCCATGCTGCATAAAAAATCATCTTCTGAAGTTAAGTGGATACTTATAATAAGCCTCATAGAATTTGGCATATGGGGAAGTTTCTCCCTGCTTACATCGTTGTCGAGTGTTGATTATTCGCAGGCACCTTTTTTAGATATTATAGATTACCTGCACTACATTGTACTTATAATGTTTATCGTGGTATTTTATTTCAATTTTAGAAAAATATCTTCTCAGCAGCCTGTTAAAAAGTTAATGCAAAATATAATAAGGGTTCGCCGTATTGTAAAGGCATACGTTTTTTACATGATAGCCATGATTACCTTTGGGCTAATTTGTGGCGTAATCATGTATGATGATAATAACCCCCAGGAAAGCAATACACCCATATACATAGTGGCTTTTGTTTTTATCCCGCTTCTTGTATTAATAATTGCACTCGTTTATAATGTTATATACGGCCGCTTATTAAAGAAACTGAACAACAATTACATAGAACTTAAAAAAATAAAAGATCAATGAAAAAACTATTAATAGCAGCAGCTTGCGTTTTTGCATGCTTTACAGCTAACGCACAAAAACTGGATAAGGGGTTATTATGGAAGATATCCGGAAACGGCCTTACTAAACCGTCTTACCTGTATGGCACCATGCATGTTACCTGCGATGCAACGCTGGATGTACATACTCTTGCAGCACTTGATGTTACAGATCAGCTATACCTGGAGCTGGATATGGATGACCCTGCGCTGCAGAGCGAAATGATGGGCACCATTGTAATGAAAGACGGAGTTACCATGAAATCGCTGGCTACTCCTGAAGATTATAAAGTTGCCGATGATTTTTTGAAGGAAAACATGGGAGCATCTTTAGATATGTTTAATTCGTTCAAGCCTTTTATGGTTAGCGCTTTCCTGTATCCTAAAATGATTGACTGCCCTGCACAATCTTATGAAATGGCTCTTGTAACAGTTGCAAAAGAACAGAAAGAGGAAGTTTTAGGATTAGAGACCGTGGCCGAACAGATGGCCGTTTTTGATGCAATACCTTATAAAGAACAAATGGACGAGCTGGTAAAGACTGCTAAAGACAAAATGGTTAACGACAAAAAGGAATTAGCAGAGATGATGGCTTTGTATAATACAAGAGACCTTAACGAGCTATTGGCATTTATGGACAAATCAGGCAATAAGATGATGGCTGCCCATAACGATGTACTACTTGTAAACCGTAACAAAAACTGGATACCAAAAATAGAAATTATAGCCAAGGCCAAACCCACGTTTTTTGGTGTAGGCGCTGCGCACCTTGCCGGCGAAAACGGCGTTATCAAGTTACTTCGTAAAAAAGGTTACAAAGTGGAAGTAGTAAAATAATTTAAGTAAAATCTTAAAATTCAGGCAGCATTTTAATATCTTACAACGGTATTAAAATGTTGCTTTTTTATTATATCAAAATCATCCTTACATGAAAATCCTTCAATTTTTTATATTTAGTACGGTTTTTTGCACAACGCTTTTATTTCATGAAAAGAACGATTTAAATATAGGCAAATGCGAAAGTGAAAAATCTAAATCAATGTCTTTCAAAGACACTATAAAAGTTGAGACTGAAAGATATTTTGATCAGGAAGATGGCTGCCTTAAGTTTAGCACTACAATACGATATATAGAGAAAAACGGTCAGGTATGGCTAAAACATGCTGCAGTTATGAAGACAGGGCGAGGCTGTACTACAGAGCGCATGGATGAAGATCGTGATGGAAATGGCCCTTACAGAGGCGACTGGATTGTAAAAGATAATCTAATAACGGGTAAAATAAGAGATTTTTTTGATGCCAATCCTGCAATATATCAAATCTACACTGTAAAAAGGGATAGCCTGATACAGCTAAATCTTAAATATCCTATCCCAAAAAATATAGATTTAAACTCCCTACAATCCGTACCAAAAAATAGCCCAACAGATAAGATCAGGGTTAAAACAGATATGTATGTAAACACAGACCAACAGGCTGGATGCCTAAAACTTCGCGTAAGTGTAATAGCGACAGAAATAAACGGACAGGTAAGGTTATTACACGCTGCCGATATTAAAACCGGAAAAAACTGTATGCCGCAGGAAACGCAAATTAATCAGTTAGCCGATGGACCTTACAAAGGCGACTGGATATTAAAAGACTCTTTTTATAACGGCAGCATACGGGATTACTTTGACACACATGCTAAAATATATGAGATTTATGTAGCGCAACGAGATAGCATACTAAAGAAAAACGGCATCAAATAGTAGATTTTTCTAATACCTCCACTCCCTCTGCTTATTAAGTTCTTCTTCAGTTTCTAAAACTTCAAGCGGAATTACTTTTAAAAAGCTTGGGTGCTGTTCTATGGCATATTCTATCTGCTCTACTATCTGCTCTACCGTATCGTTATCATAATCAATCTTTAGTGGCTCTTTGATTATGAAAGATTGTAATATACCTTTCTTCTTGGTACGCAACCCCTTTTTATCAAACGACCTCCTAAAGCCGTCAATAACTATAGGAACAACTATAGGCTTGTGTTGCTTTATAATGTGCGCTGTACCCTTCCTGATAGGCTTAAACGGCTTGGTAGTACCCTGCGGGAAAGTTATTACCCAACCATCGTTAAGGGCAATCCTTATATTCTCTGTATCGTTAGGGTTTACATCGCGCTTAACATCTTCGCCTTTGGCACGCCAGGTGCGTTCTACAGTAATAGCACCGGCATAAGCCAGTATACGTGGCAGCAAACCGGCCTTCATGGTTTCTTTAGCAGCTACATAATATACATTTAGCTTAGAGTCCCATAAATATCCTACATTATTTATGTTGTCTTCACGTCCTTTAAGGCTGGCATTAAATACATGAAACATGGCAACCACATCGGCAAAATACGTTTGGTGGTTCGATATAAAAAGTACATTAGTATCCGGCAGCCCCCTTATAATCTCAGACCCATCTATTTTAAGCTGGTTAAAACCACGGTAGCGTCGATGAGTAAGCGACCCTAAAATAAGTATGAGCCATCTCTTTAAAAAAAGAATATGGCCAAAGGGATTTCTTTTAAATAAGCCCATATAAGTAGCGGTGTAAGGCACAAAACTACAAAATCCCCGCTATTTTAACGCCATTTTTATAGTTTCTTTAAGTTCGCTCAATATCATTGCGGTAGCGCCCCACACAATATGCTCCCCCACTTTAAATGCCGGTACCGTTATATTTCCTGCATAAGATGTTTGCAATGTTGTTGTAATAACGGTGGCCTCGTCTAAAAGAACATCAAGTGATAACTCTATAAGTTCCTGCACTTCATCAGGGTTAGCATTAAAAACAGGCTCGTTTAAGGCTATACCTAAAAACGGCGCCACTAAAAAATTACTTGGCGGTATGTAAATTTCTGTATAAGGCATTACCACATTAATATCGCTTTGTAGCACGCCTGTCTCCTCCCATGTTTCCCGCAAGGCCGTATCTTTTAAGTCTTTATCAAAGGTTTCTGCCTTACCACCCGGAAATGATATTTGGGCCGAATGTATACCGGGATAGGTATTTCTTTTTATAAGCGCTAACGTTGCCATGCCCTCTTTCGGATAAAAAAGCATCATTACGGCCGATTGTCGCGGGTTGTTTTTGCTGTAATAGTCCGGCCCCAGAGTGGCAACCCTTTCCATAGGTGCCATTTTAATGTGTGCAGTAACCGCAGGTAACTGCTGAGTTAGTATCTTTGGGATGTAATTTATGAAATCGGTAAATAGCATTTTATAATGGTATATATAGCAAAGCCTAAAGATACTTTATAAAAACGCATTATAAAAACAAAAAACATGTTTAGCAAAGCAGAAGCACAGCAACTGAAAAAAGAATTTTGGATAGCATTTGCAGACGCATATCCGCGCAAATGGATGCTGTATGACACAAAAATTAAAGACGTAACCTTTAAATTTTATGTAGACAACAAGAAAGCCCAGGTTATGCTTGAAATAGAGCCTAAGGAAGATGAAAAGCGTAAGATATATTTTGAGAAAATAGAATCGCTTAAAGCAATACTCTTAGAGGAGTTTTTGCCGGATGCAGTATTCGAAAAAGAATTTTATCAGGAAAGCGGTAAGGTTACAAGTCGAATTTGGGTAGAGATTACAGGTATAAGTGTTTTTAACATGGCGAGCTGGGCAGTAATTTTCAGGTTTTTCAACATTCACATGGATGCATTTGAACGTTTTTTTTATGAATATGAAGACTATATTAAAGACCTTGATATAAACACATAGAACACCTTTAAAAAATAAAAAAATGGCTGCAAATAATGCAGCCATTTTTATTTAGTCCATATGCAGCAAAAAAAATCCCCTCCAGTAACCGAGGGGATTTTCAAATGAGTTAGACCAAACCAAACTATCGTAGCATGGAGAAGTGACCTTTAAGCTCCCTGCCGTCTTCTCTTGTAACCACAAACCAGTAATCTGTTGAAGGTAGTTGGATGCCATTAAGAGTACCGTCCCAACCTTGACTGGTTGGTCCGAAAGCGGTTATAAGCTTACCGTAACGGTCAAAGATAGTAACTTTGAAGTGTGGTTCCTTAACAGAGTTTTTAATAAACCATGTCTCGTTCACACCATCACCGTTAGGTGTAAAGTAATTTGGGTAATCTAACAAAACAATTTCTTTATTTGTAACACCACAGCCGTTTCCGTCTTTTACAAAAACTGTGTATACACCAGGCTCAAGCCCGTCAAATCTGTTATTACTTTGGTAAACTCGTCCGTCCAGCGAGTATACGTAGTTGCCTTCTCCGGCAGTGTGTACCGTAATAGTATTATCATGAGATGTCCAGTCTGTAGTTTCAATGTCGCTTATTGTAGGAGTAAACGACTCTGTAATTACAACCTCTGCAGTTGCAGGGCAGCCAAGGCTGTTACCATATGTTTTAGTAGCTGTTACAGTATATGCACCCGGTTCTTTTACAAATATTGTTCTTGTAGTTTCGCCGGTAGACCATACATATTTGTTATAGCCCGCGTTTGCAGTAAGCGATATCATTTCGCCATTACATATCTGGCCTTCTGTTGTTATTACCGGATTAGGATTCTCTCCTGAGAATATCCTGAAAGACTTAATGTCTGCACGGCACAGGGTAATAACCTTGTGGGCAAGCCTGGCATATATAGTATCTCCGGATGCGCCACTGTAAAACTCCGGCAATGCGTTTGCATTATTTTCTGCGTCGGCATAAGAAGCATGGTAGCTAACGTTATATAGCGCGCTGTATAGAGAACCAAGAACTTCAGTATTTTTATCTGTCAGGTGGTACAGGTGAGTAGCAGTTGATCCGTTGTCTATACATTCTACCATATCTGAAGGCTGAGAAGCATCACTAATAGATGGAAGCGTGCGCACATCAAAAGATTTCTGTATTACATTACCACATTCATCCTGTATTCTAAATACATATTCTGCAGGCGAAAGGTTAAGGAAAATATTGCTTGCTCCATTATCAAAATTAAAGAGCTGTCCATTCTTTTTAACTATTTTAAATGATGTAGGGTAACCAGTTACTTCTATCATTATATCGTTTGGCCTTTCTAAACAAGCAAGGTTGTAAGCTGTAGTAACTTTAAACTCCTCAGTATATTCAAACCTGTGTAGCTCGCTTACACAAATTGTTTTTTCCGGAGTATTGCTGCCAAAAGATTCGAATTTCTTAATTACCCTAAATGATCCAGAATAGTTAAGGTTACTCTTAAGTGCGTTATTGTTTAGTTTAACAGCATTAGTTACTGCTGGCTCTGTACCTTCTACATAGTCGCTTGCACTACCATTAGGGTGTCCCCACTTGCCTGTGTTGGCGTTGTATTTTTGCAACCAGTAAGTAGCATCCTGAATACCGTTGCTGCCATCTTCTATTTTTACAGAAAAGCTACCACACTGAGGTGTAAATGTTACGCTGTTAACCGGCACGGTGTAACCTTCTACAATAACCGGCCTGTCTTTGGTAACGTCGCAAAAATCTGTAGCTCTAAAAACATAGTTCCCTTCCGGCAGGTTATTCATATATAAATTACCATCCTCGTTTATAACAGAGGTAAGGTCGTATGGAAAACTGTGCTGAAATGTATCCGGGCCAGAAAGGATCGAAATGCTTGTAAGGATACCGTTACCACTTTTAAAACGTAGTGTACCAATTCCGGCTTCACATGATGGTAAAGCAATACTATTGAAGTTTCTGTCCTGGTAAACTGGTACGATTACCGTTTTCTCATATTCGAAACCACAGTCATCTACAAGTTTAATCGTATAAGAGCCCAGTGGTAAATCAACAAGCTTTAAATTACCGGCATTGCTAATAAAACGATCTACATTTTCTGCCAGGGTGTGCGTGGCGGTATACTCTGCCGGAGCAGCGGTTATTGTTGCGCTAACAATTTTTGTTAATGGTATTGATATGTTAATCCCACCAAATAATGAGAAACATCCGTTATTGTAAGCAGAAACAGCAGGAACAGGCTTAATAAACCTTATCAGTATCGATTTTGTAGTTGTTCTTCCGCACTCATCTGTAATTGCCACTTCATAATTACCAAACGGTACAGGATTTTCAGGGCTTCCATAATTAACCGTAGTTTGATTAAAAGGACCATTAGGGGTAGGATTGAATGCTTCCGGATTAAAGCCTTCAGGAACACTTATAAAAGATACTGTATAAGAACCTGTGTACTTTTTAGCGGTTAATTTAAGAAATTTGTCTGCACAGGGAGCATCTCCGGCACCTAATGACAAAGATATATCCTGGTTTACCTCCATGTCTGTCCTCTCGTAAGGAATGCCACAATTGTCTATAACTTTTACATCGTACGTATACTGCTGATCCATGTAGCGTGGCAACACTCTCGATACTACAAAAGAAGTTTCCGGTCCCGTAGGCACAACCTGCTCAAACATGATGCTGTTACCACCTATATCCATAGTGCTTAGCGTATGGCTAACAGTTAACGGGTAACTAATTGTACCTGCCGATGGAGTGATAGTGTTCTCAACTCTTATAGAATCGCAAAGTGGATTAATTGCATCAGGGTATCTTGGAGCAGAAATTTCAAGTACACTGCTCGCAATAGTTAAGGTATACGTTCTTACCGAACCCACACCACAGTCATTAAATCCCCTTACATTATAGGTACCCTCAGGAAGGCCATTGAAAGAAGTCGAACTTTGCAAAGGTCTTGTTACAGGACCTGAAAGTATTTCACATTGTGCTATATGCCCAGATGATGCGCTTAACGTCATTGTAGCTCCTGCCTCGCAATTAAGGTTAGAAGACGAAACTGTAAACCCGAATGAGGATATCTCGTTAGTTATGGTTACATTTTGCGTTTTAGAGTTTTGCATACTTCCTAAAGACTGTAACGCGATTACTTTGTAGTTACCTGCAGAAAGGCCTCCTACATAATTTGTTTCTAAAATTGCAATTGCATTATTGGCATCTGGTAAAAGATATACCTTATATAATAATGAAGAGTTTGGAGTGGTATTGCTAACGGCAAAAGTTAATGAACCATTGCCTAAACATGTCTCGTTAGTTTTAGAGACTGTAAAGCCAAAATCAGATAACTGTGCGTTAAGTGTTACTGTAAATAAAGTAAAAAACAATAATGCGGTGTGTCTAAGTTTTTCCATGGTGCTCAAGTATTTTTTCAATTTCATAATTATCAGTTTTTTTGTAGGAGCAATTTTCTCCGTGTTCTGATCAATCAAATCATTTACATTACAATGATAACAAAATTTACTATATAAATACCTGAATACTAAGTAGTTGAGCGTTCTGTTGGTCGGAATTATTTACATTATCTATTTTATAAATACGCTTGTGTAGATACAAAATGTTGATTTACAACAATTTGAAAATATCGTGTATTTTTATTAGTAGATTTATAGATAATGTTAAAACACAGCCAACGGCCAAAAATTTTTAATAAAATCAAAAAATGATTATATATAAAACAACTATTTCAACAATTCTTTAAACTATATTTAAAATATTGGATGATTTTAATAAATACAATCTAGGTGGCGCGACACTTTTATGTAGTAAATAGATGAAAAAAAGCGTGAAAATGGTTTACAAAAGAAAAGTTAAACAAATTATAATACTTTAAGACCGTTTTTGAATATCAACATATCTCGAAAACCCTTTGTTTATCGGCATATATCATCGACGAAGTGCATTTTCTTACAAAAAGCAAAATGCCATAGCGAACCATTAAAAATTGAATATTACAATTGATGTATAGCCAATTATTAATTATCAGTACAGAGTTGGACCGTTAAATTGTAAACGCTAACCATTTACTACTATCAATAGATTTCAAGATACAAGTATTTAGTTTTTCGAATTGATTGTAACAATCAAAAGGATTGATATACATCAGAGACGATACTTAGGCTATTAGTATACTTCAAGGTTTATTTACATTGCTCAGATATTAATGTGACCGGGCAAACAACTAGAGGTCAAAATCAAAGTGTGAAGCAGTCGGTCTAGTCGTGAATGGCATTACAGGATTGATATAATAAGAATGCATTTTTTAAACAGAAGTAGCTTCCAGGTTGGATATGTTTTTTGATATGCTTCCTTTCTTTATTCTGTTGTCGATTTGAACTGTTGTGAGCAAATCATTTGATTAATGTCGACTTTTGTCATTGCAAACTTCTACGGAATCTCTAATCGCTAACTTAATTATCTCAAGTAGCTGATCATATCAATCAGAAATTCAAGCTGAATAATCTAATAGCTGCGTTTCGGCCTTGTTAATAGATGGGTCACTTTCAGATATTGAAGACTTGTCCCTTCCGATTCTAAACGTTTTTCAGTTCGTTACCTAAAATCGTATTATAATTTACAGGTATCAATCTAAGGCATGGTCATCCTGATGGCATAAACCAGGATCATAACTTTTCTATATTAAGATTGCTTTAAAGCTCTCCTTTTGATTTGGTTCCATAATCTTCTGTTCCGGTGTTTTTAGCATTTGAGACGGAGTTTTGGGTTCCCTGATTAACTACCAAGCTTTCTCAGCCAACAAACAACCGTTGAATGCGCTTGTGGCAAGTTTTTTACAGGCTCTATGTGCGGACATTACCCGCATTCAACCTCTTAAACATTAAGCGACATTGTCAAGTTCCGCTGTGCACGATTTATATAATTTTTTTCTTCTTACATAATGAAGTTTTTATGTATCGCTATTTCAGGACGCTACATCTCTTAAACACAAAAACCCCCTTCACGTTAATGAAGGGGGTTTAAAAAGAAAGGCGATGACATACTCTCCCACAAACTGCAGTACCATCTGCGCAGGCGGGCTTAACTACTCTGTTCGGGATGGGAAGAGGTGAGCCCCGCCGCAATAATCACCTTAA
>Ga0265798_10000134_pt1 | contig 143442 bp, 124 predicted proteins | sample P3T30metagenome_FD_192430 | JGI IMG/M metagenome (GOLD analysis project Ga0265798, IMG submission 192430) | Plant litter microbial communities from East Loma Ridge, Irvine, California - P3 T30 | ecosystem: Environmental > Terrestrial > Plant litter > Unclassified | place: USA: California...
AAGGAACTTAACGTCGGAATCGCTACGGCTGTAGAGTTTCTGGAAAAGAAAGGCTTCTCTGTGGAAAATAAACCCACTACTAAGCTCTCCCGTGAGATGTATGACTCTTTGTTGAAGGAGTTTCAGGGAGACAAAATTGTAAAAGAAGAAGCTAATCAAATTGTTATAGGTAAAATTCGTCGTGATGAGCCTGAAGTAACTGAGAAAGTTGCGGAGGCACCTAGAAAAAATGTAGAGTTTGAAAATGAGGGTATATTAGTTAAGAACCTTAACGTACATACACCACATACAGAAAAACCTAAGGACGAGGCGGCGGTTGCTCCTAAAGCAAAAGAAGAACCGGCAGCGGCAGCACCTGCTCCTGCGGAGGAAAAGCAAGAAGAAGGCACTTTGCCTGGCGTTAAGATTGTCGGTAAGATTGACCTGAACAACCTGAATGCGAAAACCCGACCTGCTAAGAAAGATGAGCCTGCAGCGGCACCGGTAGCGGAAACGCCTGTAGTGGCTGAAGCACCGAAAGTGGTTACACCGGAGCCTGCGAAAGTAGAAGCGGTTGTACCTCCGGTAGCGGAAAAAGCACCTGAAGCACCGAAAGAAGTTGCAGCGGAAGCACCAGCACCGGTTGAGAAACCTGTTGAAGTACCGAAAGAAGTTGCAGCAGAAGCACCAGCACCGGTTGAGAAACCTGTTGAAGCACCGAAGCCTGTAGCTGAAGCGCCGAAGGCGGACAAGCCAGAAGAGGTTGAGGTGATTAAAGCACGTTCTGTAAAGCTATCTGGTCCGAACATCATCGGTAAAATTGTTTTACCAACTACTCCAGAAAGAAAGTCTTCTCCTGTTGCTTCATCTAACGAAAGTGCAGAAGCGAAGCGCAAAAGGAAACGTAAGAAAACACCGGGTGTTAATCCGGTTCAAGGACAAGGCACTGCAACTGGTACAAACCAGGGCACAGCTGCGGGTACGCCAGCAAGACCTGCAGGTGCACCAACCTTTACGAACAGACCTGATTTCAGGAACAACACTAACAACACTGCCAACAGGCCAAACTTTAGAAACGCCAGACCTGGTGCGCCAGGTTCAGGAGGTCCTAAGGAAGAACCTACGGAGAAAGAAATACAAGATCAGATTAAAGCTACACTTGCTCGTTTGAGCGGTGCTGGTAAATCTGGAAAGTTTGCACAACGTGCCAAACTTCGTCGCCAGAAACGTGACGATGTTGCCATGACTGCTGAAGAGGCAGCAATGGAGCAGGAACTGCAATCTAAAGTACTACGGGTAACGGAATTTGTTACGGCGAATGAGCTGGCAACTATGATGGACGTACAGGTTACGAAAATCATTGGTACCTGTATGAGTTTGGGCATGTTCGTTTCCATCAACCAACGTTTGGATGCAGAAACACTGACGATCGTAGCGGACGAATTTGGATACGAAATCCAGTTTGTGAAGCCTGATGACGAAAGTGATTCGATTATCGAGCAGGAAGATGAACCTGAGGACTTAATTCCAAGAGCACCGGTTGTGACCATCATGGGCCACGTCGATCACGGTAAGACCTCATTGCTGGATTATATCCGTAAAGCAAACGTTGTTGCCGGTGAGGCGGGTGGTATTACCCAGCACATTGGTGCCTACATGGTAACTACACCAACTGGTAAACAGGTAACCTTCCTGGATACACCGGGTCACGAGGCCTTTACGGCGATGCGTGCACGTGGTGCGAAGGTAGCGGATATCGCGATTATCGTTGTTGCAGCGGATGATGCGGTGATGCCACAGACTAAAGAGGCCATCAACCACGCACAGGCTGCAGGTGTACCATTGGTATTTGCATTTACTAAAATTGATAAGCCGGGTGCAAACTCTGAAAGAATCAGAGAGCAGCTTTCGCAGATGAATATCCTGGTAGAGGATTGGGGTGGTAAATTCCAGTCGCAGGAGATTTCTGGTAAGAGTGGATTGAACGTAGATCTATTACTTGAAAAAGTATTACTCGAAGCGGAATTACTTGAACTGAAAGCAAACCCTAATAAACGCGCCACAGGTAGCGTAATTGAAGCAACCCTGGATAAAGGCCGTGGTATTGTAACAACGGTACTTGTGCAGGCTGGTACTTTGAAAATTGGTGATCCAATTCTTGCAGGTAGCTACAGTGGACGTGTTAAAGCGTTATTCAATGAGCGTGGACAAAAGGTAAACGAGGCTGGTCCTTCTGTACCGGTTCAGGTATTGGGTATGCAGGGTGCGCCAACTGCGGGTGACAGGTTCAACGCATTGGAAACGGAACATGAAGCACGTGATATTGCAAACAAACGTCTGCAGTTGATGCGTGAGCAAGGTTTACGTACCCAGAAACACATTACCCTTGATGAGATCGGAAGACGACTTGCAATTGGTAACTTTAAGGAGCTGAACCTGATTGTTAAAGGTGACGTGGATGGATCTATCGAGGCACTATCTGACTCGCTATTGAAACTGTCTACTCAGGAAATCCAGATCAATATCATTGGTAAAGCAGTTGGTCAGATTTCAGAATCTGATGTACTTCTGGCTTCTGCTTCAGATGCGATCATCATCGGCTTCCAGGTACGTCCTTCGCCGGGCGCCAGAAAACTTGCGGAAGCGGAGCAAATCGACATCCGTCTTTACTCCATCATCTACGATGCGATCAATGAGATCAAAGCGGCAATGGAGGGTATGTTGGCACCGGAATTCGAAGAGAAAATCACGGCTAACGTTGAGATCAGAGATGTGTTCAAGATCACGAAAGTGGGTACCATCGCAGGATGTATGGTTCTTGACGGTAAGATCACCAGAAACAGCAAGATCCGGATTGTACGTGACGGTGTAGTTGTTTACACAGGTGAACTGGCTTCATTGAAACGTTATAAAGATGATGTGAAAGAGGTTAATGCGGGTTACGAATGCGGATTGAACATCCATAACTTCAATAACATTGAGGTTGGTGATATTGTTGAAGCATACGAACAAGTAGAAGTTAAGCGTAAGCTGTAATCTTTAAGATCAAATATATTTAATCCCTGCCTGTTCATTCAGGCAGGGATTTTTTGTTTTTGGGCGTCGCGTTTGTTTATCGAAATACGTTAGTTGTACATGATTTCTATAATAATATCTTCTTCAAATCCGAAATATTTAAGTGCTGTTAAAAAGAACATAGATGAGACTGTAGGCATTCCGTATGAAATACTTGCTGTGCCTAACGGCGAGGGGAAAAAAGGGATTTGCGAGGTTTATAACACCGCCGGAGCAAATGCTAAATATGATGTATTATGCTTTATGCATGAGGATGTGATTTTACATACGCAAGGTTGGGGAAGGAAGGTGCTTGAAATTTTTAACGATCCCGAAGTTGGACTGCTGGGAATAGCAGGGTCGACTTATAAGTCATTGACCCCTGCGGAATGGGCATGTCCTGGAATCAATGAAGTTAGACATAGAATACACATAATTCAAAGCTTTAAATTTTCTGATAGGGAAACAAAGCTGTTTTCAACGTTTTCTGGTTCACAAACTAAGGAGCGGGTTGCTGCAATAGATGGCGTGTGGATGTGTACAAAAAAAGAGGTGTTTGAGCAATTTCAATTCGATGAAACACTCTTGCAAGGCTTTCATGGCTACGATATTGAATTCTCGTTGCAGGTTGGCATAAGATTTAAGATCTATGTGACCTATGATGTTCTACTGGAGCATTTTTCGGAAGGAAATTATTCTGGTGAATGGCTGAGTGCGACACTTCTACTTCACAAAAAGCACAAGTGCCAGCTGCCTTTTGTAGTAGAAAATATTTCTAAAGCTGAGGCGAGGAAGGGGGAACGAGTAGCATCAAAACGCTTGATGAGACAGCTTACTGAAGTTAATTATAGCACTTATATGAAACTAGAAGTTCTTTGGGGACACAATCTCTGGAGGGCATTGGGGTGTAGGCAATTTTTGCTATTCAATTTGAAGGTATTAATAAAGCGCTACTAGAAATGAGAGGCGGAAGAACCAATGGTGATTCCATGCTGTGCAAAAATCGGTTTCCAAAACTTCAGATTTTTATCCCAGGCGTGACATCCGAAAGGAAGATTGCCTTCGGTGAGTTTAAAGCCAAAGTCACAGTTGTTTTCCAGTGAGAAATAAACAGCTATTTTAAAGCTGGGGATCTTTAAACGGGATTTTCTTCTGTTCACCTCTATGGACCAAAATACGTCTTCATGGAAGTAATGCTCCTGTTTAGAGTTGTAATGGCTGATCAGCAGTTCTTCCTCGATACAGATACTATAAAACTTCTCTGTACGGCGCAACGAAAGGCCCCCATTACCAACCATGTTTTCAAGCTGAATGGCCGTAGGTAAATAAGAGTTCGGCTGTTTCCAGTTGAGTTTTCTATGAAGAAAGTTCAGCAATTTATTCTTAGACTTCTTAATTACATCAGGGTAATCGCCAGCTGCTAGCCAAGGTGCACCAATGTAGTCAAACCCCTTATTACACCAGTACAGTAAATCGTCTCTGAAGACAAATGCATCTGGCTGATAGATCAACATAAATTCATACTTAAGAAAGGTTTTGTAAAATGGCGAAGACAACATAAGTCGATTGTAGCCTGCGACATCCTTGAAGTAGTTGTCATTGAAGCTGACTACTTCATCGAATGGATAATTGTATTGAGCCAGGGAGAGACTAGCTGGTTTAATGGCTACGATGTGATGGAACTGGAGGATATCAAAGCATTGTTGGATGGCAAACTCTTCCAGCAAGTTTAGTGTTTCTTTATAGATGGGAATTACAATGACGACTGAAGGTGCTTTCATTGTACTGTTAAGGGTAGCTATCAATCTTGTTAAGGTTGTTGATTAAACATTGACTCCGATTTCTATAAACATAATTTAAAAAATTTAGAATTACATTTGTCTTTCAAGTTTATGAAGAAGATCGGGTTTGTAGTACAAAGATATGGCTTAGAAGTTAACGGCGGCGCGGAATTTCATTGTAGGATTTTAGCTGAAAATTTAAAAGACATTTTTGATGTTGAAGTATTAACCACTTGCGCTAAGAGCTATAAAACCTGGGCCAATGAATACAGTCCCGGCGAAAAGGTCATCAATGGCATTTTGGTCAGGCGTTTTCCGGTAGCGAAAGAACGTGAGGAAATTAAAAGCTACAAATTGGGTCGCATCCTTCGTAAACGATCTTTACCACAAAAGTTGCTTCGGTTCTTTGGCATTCTCGAAGTATTTGAGCGTTTGTTTAAACCAAAAACAGACCTCAAATTTGTTTTTGATGAGTTATCTAAAGCCCAGGGACCATATACCCCAGGACTTATCGACCATCTGAAAGTTAATCATGAGCAATATGATGTATTGATCTTCTTTACCTATCTATATTTCCCTACATTATTTGGCTTGCGCGTTGCACCCCACAAATCAATACTGATCCCCACAGCACATGACGAGCCGGATATCTATATGTCAGGATTTAAAGAGGTATTCACATCACCTGTGGCCATAATGTTTAATACACCGGCAGAAAGAACCTTGGTACATAAATTATTTGATAATGCTTCTGTCTACAATGACGTTGTTGGAGTGGGAATAGACACACCCAAGATTGACCATGGAGCGGTACAATTGCAGGAATTTGACTTTCCGTATTTTGTTTACATAGGGAGGGTTGATCATGCAAAAGGTTGTGCAATGATGATCGATTATTATCTTAAATATACAGCAGAAACGAAGAAAGAGTGTAAACTGGTGCTGGTAGGGCAGCAGTTTATGGAGATTCCCGCAAGTGAGCATGTTATAAGCTTAGGTTATGTCTCCGATTCGCGAAAATTCACACTCTTACGCCAAGCACAAGCTTTGATCATGCCTTCGTACTATGAAAGCTTATCTTTAGTGACCTTGGAAAGTATGAATGAAGGCACACCTGTGATTGTTAACCAACATTGTGACGTGCTACGAAAGCATGTGGAAGAGAGTCATTCGGGATTTCTATTTAAAGACTTTTTGACGTTTAAAACTGCGTTAAATGCAGTTCTGAATTCGGACAAGGAGGTACGTGCCATGAAGGCTAATGGTAAGGTATACGTCAAGCATAATTATGACTGGGAAGTGGTTAAAAATAAAGTTTCAAGAGCGGTTGACTTCGTTATAAAACAAAATGATAATCAATCGGAATTGACATCGTAATACCGTAAACCTTGCTTCAGAAAGCAGGTACTAATCATTAAAGGTTTGCATATTAATCAGACGCTTGTAAATGCCATTTTGAGCAATCAATTCTTGGTGTGTTCCCGTCTCTTTGATACTGCCCTGGTCTATAACAATAATTTGATCTGCATGTTGGATGGTACTTAGGCGATGTGCAATAACGATTGACGTGCGATTCTTCATCAAGTTGTTTAAAGCCATTTGCACAAGTTTTTCCGATTCTGTATCCAATGCGGAGGTAGCCTCGTCTAAGAGCATAATTGGCGGGTTAGCGAGTACCGCTCTTGCGATACTGATTCGTTGCCGTTGTCCACCGGACAACCTGTTTCCTCTATCTCCAACGAAGGTGTTGTATCCTAGTTCTTGTTCAATAATGAAATCATGAGCGTTAGCGATTCTTGCTGCAGCTTCAACTTCCTGCATGGTCGAATTAGGACGCGAAAAGGCAATGTTATTAAAGATGGTGTCATTGAATAAAAAGGATTCCTGATTAACAATACCCATCTGTGCTCTTAGGCTATCAACCTTAAGGTCCCTGTAATCGATACCATCGAACATCAGGGTTCCTTTCAGAGGGTCATAGAAGCGGGGAATAATATCCATCAGCGTGCTTTTTCCTCCCCCAGAAGGGCCTACTAATGCTATGGTTTTTCCTTTCTTAATTTCTAAATTGATATTACTCAAAATCTGTCTTTCACCGAAGTTAAAGTTCAGCCCTTTAATTTGAATCGAGGTTGTGAAGTTAGCAACTTCAATTGCATCGGGTTTGTCAACCAATTCAGGTTTGGTATCAATCAATGATAATACTCGTTCACCCGCTGAAATACCGGTGTGTATTCCACTGAAAGAGTCACTAAGTGCTTTAATTGGCTGCATTACCTGCGAGAATACTGCGATGTAAAGAATGAACTGTGAAGGTGTGAATTCATTGCTGCCGTTAATAACTAAATTCCCACCATAGAGTACAATCATTACTACCACCAGCACGCCCAGTGATTGAGATACAGGAGATGCAAGCTGTTGTCGTCTGACCATTTTCCGGTTAATGTTTGAATAAAGTTCGTTTTCCTTTTGAAACCTTTCTTTTATCAGGCCAGTGGCATTAAAACCTTTAACGATCTTAATCCCACTGAGGGCCTCGTCCAAAAATCCGATCATCCTGGCAAATGATTCCTGTGCTTGTGTGGCTTGTTTGCGTAGTCGTTTAACGATCTTACTAATTATAAGTCCTGAAAGTGGAATTACGAGCAGCGCAAATAAGGTGAGTTTCACCGAAACGCTTAAGAGTACTATAACATAGAAAATAAGTTGTAATGGCTCTTTGAAGGCAACTTGAAGCGTGTTGGTAACTGTAAATTGTACAACTTGTACGTCCGATGATATTTTCGCTATAATGTCTCCTTTTCGCTCATTATTGAAATACCCGATATGAAGGTCCATTACGTTATCAAAGACCTTTTTACGGATATTAAGAAGCGTATATACACGAAGATCCTCCATTATACGCTGAGATAGGTACCTGAAGAAATTTGAGAGCAGTACGGAAATCAATATAACAGTACATACAATTTGCAGTGTAGCATTCTTCCCATTGTTTAATATCGAATAATCGATAAATTCTCTGAATTTTGAAAGAAAATCAAGGTCAGAAACGCTTTTTGTGGTAGCCCCAACAGACATTCGATGTGTGCCGGAAGCAAATAAGGTGTCGAGCAGTGGAGACAGGAGCGTGAAGTTGAAGGTATTAAAGAAAACCGCAAGAAGCGTTGTGATCACATATGGTATCGCAAATTTCTCGATCGGTTTAGCGAAGGATAATAGTCTAAAGTAGGTCTTCATTCCGGAATTAAATTACAAAGCTAAGCATTTAAACAGTTAAGACCCGGAAGATACAAGATATAACGCTAGCTAGCTACAACGATCAGGTTGCTAAGCTCTGGTAGACTTTCCAATACGCCTCTGCACTGTACTTCCAATCAAACTTGCTGGCATATTTGATGAGTGCAGGAGAAAGATTTAAATCACAGTGCTTTCTCATTCCTGCGATAAACACCTCAGTCATGTGTTCCGGGCTAAAATTTTCGAAATAATTAGCGAATTCCCCACCAATTTCAGGCAGTGAAGTTGATGTAGACAAAAATACAGGCTTACCGAAGCTCATGGCTTCTATTACAGGTATTCCAAAGCCTTCTGCTATGGATGGTAGCGCAAACGCGGAACAATGTTTATAATACCAGTATTTTTCTTCTTCAGTTATGGGTCCGATTACTTTAACTCGATCGGTCACTCCATAGAGTTTAGCTTCTTTGTATATCCTTTCCTGGTAGTCTCTGGATGGATTTCCAGCAATAACCAACTCCAGCTTGTTATCTTTGATCAGACAAGGCAGTGTATGGAAGTTTTTCTTTGGATTCACTGATCCCAATGCAAAAATAAAGCGATTTGATGTTCGGAAACGTGGTTGGTCGAACTGAGCGAAGTTTTTGACCTTACAGCCGTTATAGATAACCGTAATTGGCTTGTCAACCTTAAGATGCTTAAGTACGTCGCTTTTTGTAAATTCAGAAATAGCAACAATATGATCCGCAAGATTAATTTTCTGCTGTAGGCTCTTGAGGTAATTTAGTCGCTTTGTGTCGGTTTTTTCTTCATATAAAAAATTCAGGTCGTGTACGGTCAGGACCTGCTTCATGTTGCGGTTTTTCGGTGGCAGATACCAGGTAGACTGGTGGGTGGCATGCCAGACATAAACGTCACTATCTAAACCTGGGAAAAGGTACTTGTGAATGCTTTTTTGGTTAAGAAAATTAATTGATTTTGGGAAGTGTTTTTGATTCTCTTTTTGAATATAAATATCCAACTCGTCCCGTTTATCTCGGGTCTGAATCAATGCAAGTCCTAGCTGATGGCAATACTCAAATAATCCGGTGTTCGGATATTTCATCCGTTCACAGTCTAATATAATTTTCATTTAAAACTATCGTTTTTGAACTAATTGGTAATTCTTGTACTCCCCAACCCTTATTCCAGTTAGTTCATAGATTTTCTGCAGTATCCGCTCTCTTAAGGAATGATTTGTTTGATGCCGAATGGCTGGATTAAATGGCCACTTAGCTTTCTCGATTCTGCCTTTCATGACTAAAGGATGCGTGCCTTTAAACATTTTCAGGTTGACGGCATTGGCATAATCATATTCTACCGTTTCCGGAATAGGGCTTAGTTCAGCATTTTTATCGTAGAAATACTGAAAGTTTTGATTCTTTCGTACTAAGCCATTTGGTGTCTTGACCCAGCCATAGTGGTAAATGGTTGCAGGAATCAACTTGACTTTAATCTTTTGATTGTTAATACGAAACCCTTGAGCATCGCGGTAGGACTGTACATTAAGTTTGCGCTTTAGTATTCGTATTTCTCTGCGGTACCACTTTCTGGCGTCTGTTAAATAGTCATAAGATCCATAAAAGTGTAAGTAGTTAAACAGCAAACCCTCGATATTACTGTCATTAAGGCAAACTTGCATTTCATGTTTGATGTTGGGAAGATCAAGTTCGTGGACAGCCTCATCACCCTGTATATAGAATGCCCAATCACTATCTGGTGCAATTGCCGCGAACGCCTTATCGGTTTCCATTGCGAATACCCGCCCACCGTCTTTCATGTTGTCGTCCCAGACGGTTTCTATAATCCGTATTTTATCAGTAGGAATACTGCGGATCAGCTCAGCGGTACCGTCATCAGATTTGCCTAAGGCCACGATAAACTCATCACATAGTGGTAGTATTGATGTAATAGCTTCTACAACCGGATAGTCATTAGCAATCGCATTCTTTATAAAAGTGAAGCCTGATACTTTCATTAATTAATCAGTTTGTTATTAAATGGCTTGGGATTCTTGATTTTTTTTTAAAAACGTTGCCAAAGATAAGCCAATAATTTCCTCTAATACGGTTTCAGATCCGAAAACGCTACAGATGCTTCAATACTTACGTGATTATCTGCCACTTTTAAGTCTGCGTAATAGACATGTGCCTGCTGCGGTTAAAAACGCAAAGTTATCATCTAAACGATGGTTTTCTTTGCCTATGCATGATTATGGGGATATTTATATTTCTTTGTAAACAAAGCTGAACGGATGGACAAAATAGAAACACTTCTTCAAGGCATAAAGCAGGGCGATTTCATCAGCATTGCGCGGGCATTAACGATCGTGGAGAACAGTCTGGCAGATTCAGAGGCCTTGCTGCGCGCGGTGGAAGTGCAGCGGAACACACCCATCATCGGTATAACCGGTCCTCCGGGTGCCGGGAAGAGTACGCTGGTCAATGCGATAACCGCGAATTACGCAGACGCCGGTAATCGGGTGGCCATACTGGCGGTGGATCCGACTTCGCCGTTTAACTTCGGTTCCCTGCTTGGCGACCGCATCCGGATGGCGCAGCAGTTCAATAAACCCAATGTATATATACGTTCTGTTGCAACAAGGGGCGCATTGGGCGGTATTTCCACAAAAACAATGGAGATGGTTGACGTATTGTCAGCCTCCAACTTCGATATCATCATCATAGAAACCGTAGGTGTGGGCCAGTCGGAGCTCGAAATTGCAGGTCTTGCAGAGCGGACAGTGGTTGTGCTGGTTCCGGAATCTGGTGATGAAATCCAGAACATCAAATCGGGACTGATGGAAATTGCCCAGGCTTTTGTCGTGAATAAATCCGACCGTGAGGGTGCAGATCTTTTTGCGAACAACCTGAAGAAAATGCTCCGGCATTCAGAACCTGAAGTTCCGGTGTTCAGAACTGTAGCAGATAAGAATGAAGGCATTGAGCCCCTATGTGCATGGTTATCAATGCCGCTACAGCAAGACAATTTCCGAAAACCCTACCTCCTGGCTGAGAAAGCATTCAAGTTACTACAGTTCTACCGAACGCAGGATGTTGACAAACAGCGTTTGCTGGCCGATATAAAGGTGGCATTGGAAGAAAAGAATTTCAATATATACAGGTTTATTGATGCATGGAGATAATGTTAGTAACTCTGTCTTAAATAATGGACTTACTGTATAATACCGTGAACCACTTTTCCCATTGGGCTAAAATCACGCGCTGTCGTGTCAAAAACAAGCTTTTTTCATGACAGTAATTCGGCAATAAGGCCGTTCTTTATCCACATAGGCCATAGAATGACATGTAGGTGTCGTTAATAATGCGGTATGCCCAACTTTGGAACAGAGTTTGTATAATGCTTTGAGAAATTAAATATTTGTTTAGTTTTGCCGTACTAAAAAGAATTACTATTTAAATTTGTTAACCTTAAAAAAAGAAAATTATGAATTATTCTACTTTAAAAAAGGGTCTTGCATTATCCTTTGCAGCCTTAGTAGGAGCAACGTCTCTTGCTAGTGCTCAGGATTCTACAATGACTTCGTCTTCAGCCAAGGTATTTGGCGGAAGAGGCCAGTACAGAACTTGGTCATTCGGTGTTAATGCAGGTGTATTATCTCCATTTGTAGTTATCGGTGGATCAAACGATTTCACTAACCAAGATCTTAACTTAGGTTATGGTATCTCGTTGAAGAAACAACTAGGTCATGCTTTCGCATTACAAGGTAACATCTTCCGTGGAAAAATCTCTGGAACGAACAAAGATGCGGTTAATGGATCTCAATTCGGTCTTAGATCTTTCGAAACTGAAGTTGGTTATGCTGCTGACTTAAGCGGTGTTGTTAACGTTGCAACTGTAGACTTTTTACGTCGTGAAAACGCTGTTAACTTCTACGTATCTGCAGGTTACGGTTTAATCGCTTATGCGCCTAAAACAGTTTCAACTAGCGGTGCTGAATTTGATTGGAAAGACAGAGCTGGTGATGACAGAGACAAAAAATATGTAAAAGAAGCTTATATCCCAGTTGGTGCTGGTGTTAAGTTTAAAGTATCTGACCGTGTTGCCTTCAACTTAGGTTACACCATGTCATTCGTTGACGCAGATAACTTAGACGGAATCTACGCTAAAGCGACTACTAAAGATAAATTCTCTTACGGATATGCTGGTCTTGAGTTCTCATTAGGTTCTAAATCTAAACCAGATCTTCAGTGGGTTAATCCTTTAGCTTTAATGTATGATGAATTGAAAGATCCATCTTTACGTCAAGAAGTTGAAGCACTTAAAAACCGTGTATCTAACGTAGAGCGTTCTATCGAAGACTTGAAAAAAGATACTGATGGTGACGGTGTAGCTGATCAATTCGACAAATGCCCAGGAACTCCTGCAGGTACTGCTGTTGACGGATCAGGTTGTCCACTACCTAAAATGCAAGCTGACAGCGTAGCTGGAACTGCAACTGGTTACGAGCCAATCCAATTCGAATTTAACTCTTCAGTTTTAAAAACTGAATCTTACCCTATCTTAGATGCATTATCTTCTAGAGTACGTGAAAACAACGGTAAAATAACCCTTAAAGGTTATGCTTCAAGCGAAGGTACCGCTGCATATAACATGAAGTTATCTAAGGACCGTGCTAACTCAGTAAAAACTTACTTAGTTAACTCTGGTGTTAACGCTAGCCAAGTTACAGCTAGAGGTTATGGTGAAGCTAACCCAATTGCTTCAAACGATACTGAAGAAGGTCGTATCCAAAACCGTCGTGTTGAATCATCTTCTAACTAGTTAGAAAACAACATACAGAAAACGGGGTTCCAAATTGGAGCCCCGTTTTTTTATGCGCTATTTTTGCCAAATGCCCTTTATGGCTTCTCTGGTTTATTTTATACATTTGTTTTATGTACTTCTTCAGAAAGAAAGATCCAAACAGACCTGAGAATACCAACCTCAAAATCATGCATTTCATAAATGCACTGGCCATCATTGTCTTTCTGGCAGGCGTAATCTGGAAACTTATTGACCTAATTATATTAAAATAATGAAGAAAATCATTACCACAGACCAGGCCCCTGCGCCCATCGGACCATACAGCCAGGCGGTAGCAGTAAACGGTTTTTTATTTCTATCCGGACAAGTACCCATCAACCCGACCACTGGCGAACTGGAGCAAAGTTCCATTAAAGAAGAAACCCGCCAGGTGATGCGTAATATCAATGCGGTACTACTAGAAGCGGGTTACGACTTCTCCCATATTGTGAAGATCACCATCTTTTTAACCGACATGAGCCTGTTTGATGAGGTGAACGAAGTGTACGGTTCATTCTTCAAAAGCAACTTCCCTGCAAGGGAAACCGTAGCGGTAAAAGGCCTTCCAAAAGGGGTTAATGTAGAAATCTCTGCAACTGCATATAAAGCATAATCTAATATATTGTATACTGCTACCATAGATGCCCCAATAGAATACCTTAAAGGTGTTGGGCCCATGCGTGCAGATTTACTGAAAAAAGAGCTGGGCATATACACGTATGCCCAGCTTTTGCATTATTACCCCTTCCGCTACATTGACCGCACGCGGTTCTACAAAATAGCAGAGCTGCAACCTGAGCTGCCACTCGTGCAGATCGTAGGGCGGATTACCGGGAAGGAGCTAATCGGCGAGAAGCACAAGAAGCGCATTGTAGCCAAATTTACAGACGACAGTGGCACCATCGAACTGGTGTGGTTTCAAAGTCTGAAGTGGGTGGATGAACATGTAGAACGTGGTAAAGTGTACATCGCCTTTGGCAAGCCGAATGTCTTCAACGGACAGTTCAGCATCTCTCATCCGGAGCTGGAGACCTATCCGAGGCCGCAAACTGTGGCCGGCAACCTTACCCTTCAGCCGATTTACAATTCTACGGAGAAGCTCAAGAAGCGCTTCCTGGATAGTAAGGGCATTCAGCAGTTACAACGGATCGTCCTGGAGCAGCATCTGCGGGAGATCCCGGAGAATATGCCTGCCTACATCCTGGAGAAGTACCGCCTGATGAGCAAGCGCGATGCGATGTTGAACATCCACTTCCCCGGATCAGCCAGTGCGCTGCAACTTGCACAGCGGCGCCTGAAGTTTGAAGAACTGTTCTTCCTGCAACTCCAGCTGCTCAACAGCAAAAAACTGCGCAGCCTGAAATTCAAAGGTGCGCTTTTCAACACCGTAGGACACAATGTCAATACCTTCTACAAGGAAATCCTGCCCTTCGAACTCACCAACGCGCAGAAGCGCGTCATCAAGGAAGTGCGTCTGGACACCCAGCGTGGTGTACAGATGAATCGCCTCGTGCAGGGAGATGTTGGTAGCGGCAAGACCGTCGTTGCGTTAATGAGCATGCTGCTTGCTAACGACAACGGCTACCAGGCCTGTATGATGGCACCTACGGAAATCCTTGCCAGGCAGCACTACGAGTCCCTCACGGACCTGCTAGGCGACAAGCTTGTGAAAGTTGCCATCCTCACCGGCAGCACGCCCAAAAAGCAGCGCAGCAAGCTTCACGAAGCACTGGAAAGTGGTGAAATTCAAATCCTGGTCGGCACCCATGCGCTTATCGAAGACAAGGTGCAGTTCCAGAACCTGGGGCTTGTGGTTATCGACGAGCAGCATCGCTTCGGGGTGGAGCAGCGCGCCAAGTTATGGCGTAAAAACCAGATCCCCCCGCACATCCTCGTCATGACTGCCACGCCCATCCCCAGAACCCTCGCCATGACGCTCTACGGCGACCTCGACGTGTCCGTGATCGACGAACTCCCGAAAGGCCGTAAACCCATCGTCACGCGGCACCTGTACGAAGGACAGCGCTTGCGCATGTTCGGCTTCATGCGGGAGGAAATCCAGAAAGGCCGGCAGGTATATGTCGTCTATCCACTGATTAAGGAAAGTGAGAAGTTAGACCTGTTGCACCTGGAAGCCGGTATAGAGCAGCTGCGATATCAGTTCCCACTGCCCAATTACCAGATCAGCATTGTGCATGGCCAGATGAAGAACGCAGACAAGAACTTTGAAATGCAGAAGTTCGTTGAAGGCAAAAGCCAGATTATGGTAGCCACAACCGTAATCGAAGTTGGTGTAAACGTACCAAATGCCTCCATCATGATCATCGAAAATGCAGAGCGCTTCGGACTGTCGCAGCTCCACCAGTTAAGAGGGCGGGTAGGCCGCGGTGCGGAACAATCCTTCTGCATCCTGATGTCGGGCAATAAGCTTAGCAAAGAGGGTAAGGTGCGTTTAGAAACGATGGTAAAGACTAACAACGGCTTCGAGATCTCCGAAATTGACCTGCAGCTACGGGGGCCTGGAGATATCCAGGGCACCCAACAAAGCGGGGTGCTGGACCTTAAACTTGCCGATCTTGCCCAGGATCAGATCATCCTGGCAGAAGCCAGAAGCACCATCATCGAGCTGTTCGATGAAGATCCAATGCTCGACCATCCCAAAAACAGCCTGCTGAAATCATACCTCAACAAAAAGAACCAAGGGATAACCTTTGATAAAATCTCTTAAGGGCAAAGATTATTCTGCTCAAATCATACCTCAACAAAAAGAACCAAGGGATAACCTTCGATAAAATCTCCTGAAGCTAAAGCTTAATCTTCATCGCTGCCCGGCAGAGAACCGTTGCCTGCATAAGCACCCTTACGGATAATCGGCATCTTCAGGTACTTGTACAACTCATCAAGCTGCAGCAAACTGCCATTGGTCAAGTTACCCAAAAACACAACCACAATCTTCTTGTCCAGATCACGTACATAAATGTGTCTGAAACCATGCCACCAACCCGTGTGGTAAACCACCCTGCGGTTCTTGTCGCCTTCAAATACCCGCCAACCGTAGCCATAGTTAAAGTGCCCGTTCACCGGTTTGCTGCGGCCTTTATAGGCAGAATCCAGGCTTTCCTTTTTCAAGAGCCTGCCATTGCGCAGCGCATTGTCATATAAAACCAGATCATGTATCGTGCTGTAAATCCCTTTATCGCCCACAGGACCGTCAAGGAAGTTCTGCACCACAGAATACCGCCAGGTGCGGTCGTGCCCAACAACATCAACCGGTGGCTTTTTGTAAACCGTCGTCGAGTACACATGCGTGTTCTTCATGCCCGCAGGCTTGAAAACGTTAGTCATCATATAATCCGCGTAGGGCTTACCGGTCACTTTTTCGATGATCGAAGCCAGCACCATATAGTTGGAGTTATTGTAGTGAAAACGCGTGTCCGGCGCTGCATATCTGGCCGGTTTATGCTCCGCAATCAGTCGCATCACATCCATATTGCTCATCGGCTTCATCTTTTCCTTCCAGATGTTATCCGTGAAATACACATAATTCATCATCCCGCTGCGGTGCGTCAGAAGCAGGCGCACGGTAATACCTTCGTAAGGGAACTCCGGAAAGAACTTCTTCACATTATCCTCCAGGGTCAGCTTGCCGTTTTCGATCAATTGCATGATCGCCACACCGGTGAAGGTTTTCGTAACTGATGCAAGCTCAAATTCCGAGTTGATGTTCAGGCTGTCGCGATGCAGGTAGTCTGCCCAGCCGATTGCTTTCTGAAAGATAATTTTCCCTTCCTTCGCAACCAGCACATTCCCGTTAAAGCCTGCTCTTTTATGCAGTCGCTGTACAAAATCCGCAATAAACTTGTCTTCTTTGGCAGGATTGTACACCAACAGCAGACTATCTTTCTTTTCGTCACTTAGTGTACGAACTTTTGGATCCTTATCAGCACTATTGGTATTGGAGCAGGCAGCAAACATCAGGGTAATCATGGAGATTACCACTAGGGAATAACGATAGATCATGGATAGGTAGAACTCGGTTTATAAAAAGTCGGAAATTTAGAAATTTATATGGTTCTAAACGCAAAAGAGTTTTAAACATTATCAGATACTTTACAATCTTCTTAAAGAGATAAAGACTATTTTTGTTGAAAATTGAAAATTATATGAATTTTAGAACAGAACACGATACCATGGGTGAAGTGCAGGTACCTGCAGATAAGTACTGGGGTGCACAAACTGAACGTTCAAGAAATAATTTTAAAATAGGTCCGGAGGCTTCCATGCCGAAGGAAATCATCCATGCATTTGGATATTTGAAGAAAGCCGCGGCACTAGCAAACGCAGAGCTTGGTGTACTTGCGCAGGACAAAGCAGACATGATCGCAAAGGTGTGTGATGAAGTTGTTGCCGGACAATTAGATGATCAGTTTCCATTGGTCATCTGGCAAACCGGATCGGGCACGCAGAGCAATATGAATGCAAATGAGGTGATCGCTTACCGCGCACACGTCATTAATGGCGGTTCATTGGAAGATGCACAGAAAGTGTTGCACCCGAACGATGATGTAAACAAATCACAATCATCAAACGATACCTATCCAACTGCAATGCACATTGCAGCTTTCAAACAAGCACACGAAATTACCATCCCTGGCATCACCCTTTTAAGAGATGCACTTGCTCAAAAAGCGCAGGAGTTTAATGAAATTGTAAAAACAGGCCGTACACACTTCATGGATGCTACTCCGTTGACCTTAGGTCAGGAGTTCTCCGGATATGTACAGCAGCTTAATAACGGCTTAAGAGCCATCAACAATGCGCTTGAAATGCTTGCTGAACTCGCATTAGGCGGAACAGCAGTAGGTACAGGCTTAAACACGCCAAAAGGTTACGACGTGCTGGTAGCACAGAAAATCGCGGAGCTTACCGGATTACCATTCGTTACGGCACCAAACAAGTTTGAAGCTTTGGCAGCACACGATGCAATGGTTGAACTTTCAGGCGCTTACCGTCGTGTAGCGGTTTCCCTGATGAAAATCGCGAACGACATCAGAATGCTAAGCTCAGGCCCGCGCTCTGGTATCGGCGAAATCATCATCCCGGACAACGAGCCAGGCTCGTCAATCATGCCAGGAAAAGTAAATCCTACCCAACCAGAAGCCTTAACTATGGTTTGTGCGCAAGTAATGGGTAATGATGTAACGGTAGGCATCGGCGGTAGCAACGGTCACTTTGAGCTAAACGTATTCAAGCCGGTAATCGCAGCCAACGTATTACAATCGGGTAGATTATTGGGCGATGCCTGCGTTTCTTTCGCCGAGAAATGTGCAGTGGGTATCCTTCCGAACCTGCCTGAGATCAAGAAACACCTTGAAAACTCTCTAATGCTTGTAACGGCATTGAACCCGCATATCGGCTATGAAAATGCAGCGAAGATCGCGAAGAAAGCACACAAGGAAAACAAAACCTTAAGGGGCGCAGCCGTAGAACTTGGTTTGCTAACCAGTGAACAGTTCGACGAGTGGGTAAAACCTGAAGACATGGTTGGAAGCCTTAAATAATAAAATAGAACAATTGAAAAGATTAAATCAGCTCTGCTTCCCGGTACTCCTGTTGGCACTCCTGGCATCCGCATGCCAGCGCCTGCCTGATGTGCAGGGCAGAGGAGAAGTCTTTATGCAAGGTGTCTGGACACAGGATAGCATTCCTTACGCCAGCACCTTGTTAAACTACACCGAGCACAAGTTCAGGTTCACCTGCGACTCCTTCTATGTAGACCTCACCACACATTCTAAAGTCAACTACTACGAAGATTCCTGCTACAATAACGGGGTATGGAAAGAGTATGCCAAAGGAATTTATGCGGTTAGAAACGATAGTTTGTTCCTGCAGGGTACCTATACCAAATCAAATTATAAGCAGAAGGTTTCCGGCTGCTACCAGACAGGACAATACCTGAAATCCTTCACCATTACGTCTGCAAAGCCGGATCAACTGATTATCCAGAGTGTAAACGACCAGCGTGAAGCGGTGCTGTCTTTAAAAGAAAAGATCGTTTGCGATCCAAAACCCTTATAACTTCTCAACCGATCGGAAGCTGAGCATTGCGAAAGCACCTAAGCGCCTCCCGATCGGTTTTTTTATTAAACGCCAACACAAATGAAATTTAGCAAATCTTTAAAAGTAGGCCTGATCATGGCCATCTGCGCCTATATCCCTGTAAATGCTTCTGCATGGGGCATGTTAGGCCACCGCATCGTGGGTCAGGTTGCAGAAACCTACCTGAATTCAAAGTCGCGTAAAGCGGTGAAAAACATCCTCGGAGATGAAACCCTTGCCATGACTGCTAACTGGCCAGACTTCATCAAGTCTGACACGAGTTACAACTACCTGAGTTCATGGCACTATGTAAATCTGCCGGCAAACCTGGATCGTCAGGGTGTGGTGGATTTCCTAAACCGGGAGAAAACACCAAATGTGTACAACAAAATCCAGGAAATGATCAGCATCCTGAAAAATAAGCAAAGCAATGCGGATCAGAAGAAACTAGCCCTGCGCTTATTGGTGCATATGGTGGGCGATTTACATCAGCCAATGCATACCGCAAGAAAAGAAGATCTTGGCGGAAATAAAGTTTATGTAACCTGGTTCGGCCAGAAGTCAAACCTGCACAGCGTATGGGACAGCGGCCTGGTAGATTATCAGCAGTTGAGCTACACGGAATATGCAACTGTAATCAATCACCCAACCAAAGCGCAGCTTAAATCCTGGAGAGCGACTTCCCTTGCCGATAACGTATTTGAATCTTACCAACTGGTTGATAAAATCTATGCAAAGACACGTGCGGAAGACAAATTAAGCTACCGTTACAATTTCGATTTCGTAGATCACCTGAATGAGCAACTGTTAAAAGGTGGTGTGCGCCTTGCAAACATCCTTAACGAAATCTACGGCTAATGGAAGCGGCTTTCAACAACCCAACTTTATTCATGATCATGCTCGGCTGTAAGCCGAAGGGCCGCCATACCGAGCAGCACGACATCTTCTTCACCATTGCCGATGCCATTGACCAGACAAAACCAGCAGTGCTGAACTTCTGGCCAGAGGCTGAGGGCTACGTGCACATGGATGCCTGGAGAAAAGTTACTGCGGTAGATGATTTCCAAATTCGGGTGCTGCCGAAAGATAGTCCGGTGCAATCTGATGGTTGGAGGCTGTTCTTCATCAACCTTGGCGGCTACCGTGAAGGGGAGTTTGATGAGCCGCATTATAAGCTGCTGATTGTTGCGAAAGACAAAGCGACAGCCTTTAAACAGGCCAAACAAACCGCTTTTTACAAGCACACCGGCTTTGCTGGCGCACCTTCACACATCGATGATAAATATGGTGTAGACGTGGATGATGCTTTTGAAATTCACGATGTTCTGTCTGAAGATTTAAAAGCACAATATCAGCTGGAGATCATACCTGCAGCCAACCTGGAAGCGGATAAATTTACCCTCGGTTACATGCCTTTGTATAAGGCGTAAAAACTTTTGTGGGCAATTGCTGTTGTTTTAGTACATCAAAAAAATCTACTACTATGAGCAATCAAACAGCAAACTACGAAACTTTAAACGACTTAGTTGAAATCAATAATGACCGTATCGTCGGTTATGAAAAAGCAATCGAAGAATTGCATCCAGAGGATAGTGATCTGAAATCCCTTTTCGCACAGATGATCGTGGAAAGCCAGAAACTGAAAATGGAATTGGCGACTGAAGTGCAACGTTATGGTTCAGACATCGAAACTGGAACAACCAATTCAGGTAAAATCTACCGCGTATGGATGGATGTTAAAGCAATCTTTACTGGACACGACCGCAAAACTGTATTGAACAACTGCGAGTTCGGTGAAGATGCCGCACAAAAAGCATATAAAATGGCTTTAGACGAGGACAACTTATCTGAAGATGTCAGAGCGTTGATCACCAAGCAAAAAGCACAGCTAAGAGTTTCACATGATGAAATCAAAGCGTTGAGAGATTCGGTAGCATAAGGCTACCAGAAGTCATAAAACAAGAGAAGCCCGGAACTGATGTTTCGGGCTTTTTTTATTAAAGCGTTTTATTATACGCCAGATTCTTTGTCGCGGTACTCTGCCACTTTCACAATCGCGTTGTCAATGGTGTTGCTCAAGATGGTTATGAACGCACCGGATTGTGCCGTAGAAACCAAATACTTCAGGCAATCATCACCATTGTTATTGATGATTACTTTCATATCTGGTTTAACCTCACGAATACCTTGTAGCAGCAAGTCAATTAGTTCTTGCTGGGTGCGGCCGCGCAGGTATTTCTCCTGACAAATGATGATCCGGTCAAACATCTGGGCAGATATCCTCGCCGTTTCTAATATATCTTCATCACGCCTGTCGCCAGTACCCGAAATCACACCAATATGCTCCGTTGCATCAATGGTGCTCAGATAACCTTTTATACCATTAAAGCCATCCGGATTGTGCGCAAAATCCACAAGTACCTTAAATTCCTTGAAATTAAAGATGTTCATCCGGCCAGGTGTCTGTGCCGCAGAAGGGATAAAAGTTTCTAAAGAAACCCGGATATCCTCAATCTTGTAGCCATAAAGGAAAGTCGCCAGCGTTGCTGCAAGCACGTTCTCCACCATAAACTCCAGACTGCCGTTGAACGTCAAAGGTACATGGGTCACCTTGGTTACCCGTATCTTCCAATCTCCTTTTTTGATGGTGATGTAGCCATTCTCATAGATCGCGGCCGTGCCACCTTTCTTGCAATGCTCCTTAATCACGGGGCTATCTTCGTGCATAGAGAAGTAGGCAACTTTACAATCTGCCTTGCTGGCAATCCTTCTGCAGTATTTATTGTCTGCATTAAGTACCGCCCAGCCACTTCTTTTCACCGCGCCAATCACAACGGCCTTCACGCGGGTAAGGTCGTCCAGGTTATGGATGTCCGACATGCCCAGGTGATCTTCCTGAATGTTCGTTACAATACCAATGTCGCAGGTGTTAAAACCTAGCCCAGAACGCAATATCCCGCCTCTTGCGGTCTCCAGTACTGCGAATGCTACCGTCGGGTCGCGCAGAATAAACTCCGCACTGATCGGTCCGGTGGTATCGCCTTCCATCAGTAAGCTGTTTTGCACGTAAACCCCGTCGGAAGTCGTAAACCCAACGCGTGTTCCGTTGCTTTTCACAATATGCGCTACAAGGCGGGTAGTGGTTGTTTTACCATTTGTGCCGGTAACAGCGATGATGGGAATGCGCGCAGATTTCCCTGGCGGGTACAGCATATCAATCACCGGTGCAGCCACATTACGCGGCAAACCTTCACTTGGGGCAAGGTGCATCCGGAAACCCGGTGCCGCATTTACCTCCAGTACCACACCGCCATTTTCAGAAAAAGGATGGGTAAGGTTCGGCGCCATGATGTCGATGCCGCAGATGTCCAGTCCAATTACCCTGGAAATGCGTTCACTTGTAAACACATTCTCCGGGTGTACCAGATCGGTCACATCTATAGAAGTACCACCGGTACTCAAATTGGCGGTAGATTTCAAGTACACGATCTCTCCGTTTGGAATCACAGAGTCCAGCGTGTAGTTGTTTTTGGCCAATAGGTCTAAGGTATCACGGTCTACCGTAATTTCAGTAAGCACGTTCTCATGACCGTAACCTCTTCGTGGGTCCTGGTTTTCAATGTCAATCAGCTCCTGTACGGTCTGTTGCCCGTTTCCGGTAACATGTGCAGGCACGCGTAAGGCCGCTGCAACAAACTTATGGTCAATCACCAGGATACGGAAATCATATCCGGTAATGAAGCGTTCGATAATTACGCGGCGGGAGTACTTCTGAGCGTATTCGAAAGCCGCTTCCGCTTCTTCCATGGTCAGCACATTGATCGTTGCACCTTTACCATGGTTTCCGTCTAGTGGCTTAAATACCAGCGGAAAACCCACATGGCGAACCGCATCCCTTACGCCAGCCGGATCGGAGATCGTTACCCCCTTTGCCACCGGAATGGCCGCATCCTGCAACAATCTTTTGGTTTCTTCCTTATTGCAGGCAATGTCTACCGCGATGCTGTTGGTTCTTTCGGTCATGGTGGCACGGAAGCGTACCTGGTTTTTGCCGTATCCCAGCTGCACCAGGGAGCTCTTGTTGAGCCTGATCCATGGAATGCGACGGGAAATTGCCTCATCCACAATGGAGCCTGTGCTTGGTCCCAGTCTTTCCTGTTCACGCAATTCGCGCAAGCGGTGAATGTCTGCCTCCAGATCGTAGTCTGTACCACTGATCAGCGCCTCAGCAATGCGTACAGCCGCTTCCGCTGCGTACACACCTGCCTTTTCTTCCAGGTAGCTGAAAACAACATTGTAGATGCCGTCGGTTTTGGTCTGCCGCGTTCTGCCGAAACCGGTGTCCATACCGGCCAGGGTTTGTATCTCTAGCGCAATGTGTTCAATCACATGCCCCATCCAGGTGCCTTCTTCAATGCGGACGAACAAGCCGCCAGGCTCACCAATGGAACAGCGGTGGCTGAACAGGGATGGGAGTAGTGCCTGGATTCTTTCTGAAAAGCTGGGAATAAGGTTGGTTGGTTGTTGTTCCAGTTCTTCCAGATCCAGACGCATCTGAATAAGCTTTTTACGGGTAATGGACCATATGTTTGGTCCGCGCAGCACTTGAATGCCTAATATCTTCATTTGTTTAGTGTTTCGTTGTTGATGGAATGCTCAGACCGGCAATCTCCATTGATGGAGGATTCAGATCGTGATGGTGTTTAGTGGGTTGATTCGGTAAGTCGGGATGCAGGTCGTAAAAATAACATAATAAGGTAAATGTTTGGCTAAATATAAACTATATAGATGCTGCTTTAGTTTTCGTACAGCACCTTAATTATCCTTATCTATTCGCTAAAATAATTATCGTTAGGCAGTGTAGATTGTGGTTTTTACCTGAAAACTTTCGGTAAAAACCTGATTTTTAGCCATAATGGCCATATATTTGAACTTTGTTCTAGTAAAAAGTATCTAAATGGCTCCAAAAGGCAAATTAATAATAATTGGCGGCGCAATAAATACAGGAAGTTTCACAGAATCTACCTTCGGCTTGGCAGATAACATGAACTTCTTCGAGCGGGGCATCTTAAAACGGATAACAACCGAATCTATTAAAGATAATCTTTCCAGATTTGAGATCATAACCACAGCTTCTTTAATTCCGGATCGCGTTGGTGAAGAGTACGTTAAAGCTTTTGCACACCTGGATGTACTCAATGTTGGCGTACTAAACATCTCCAGTCGCGAGCAGGCAAATGATGCGGAGTTTGTCGATCGACTTCGTGCTGCGGAAGTAATCATCTTTACGGGTGGTGATCAGCTGCGCTTATCCTCCATCTTCGGCGGAACGATGTTCCATGATGTGTTGTTAGAAAAATACCAGCAGGAGCAGGTGGTAATTGCCGGTACATCAGCCGGTGCTGCTGCAAGTTCCAAAAATATGATCTACCAGGGCAGCAGTAAAGACGCGCTGCTGAAGGGTGAAGTAAAAATTACCGGCGGACTGGGTTTTATCGATGGCGTCATCGTAGATACCCATTTCGTACAACGTGGCCGCATCGGCCGATTACTATATGCTGCGGCAAGTAACCCCGGTATTCTCGGCATCGGACTGGGGGAAGATACTGGATTATTCATTAGTAAGGGCACCCGCATGGAAGCCATTGGATCTGGCATGGTAATTCTGGTGGATGGCCGGAAGATGTCGGACACCAATTTAACGGATGTGCAGATGGGGCAACCGGTTTCCATCAACAACATGATCGTGCATGTGATGTGCGACGGTGATGTGTATGATTTGAAATCGCACCAGCTTAAAATCCATCACCTTAAATCCATTCCGGAATCCGGATTTTAAGGCATTATTGGTTAACAGCCAGGTCGAAAAGCATCAGGGTGGTTCGTAACCTCTTCCTTTAACATAAAACATCTTTCCATCGCATGAAACTGATTATACATGGCGGCTTCTTTAGTGAGTCGAGTTCAAGTGAAGAAACCAAAAAAGCCAAACAACAGGCTTTATCAGACATTGTAACCGCGGGTTATGACTACCTGAAAACCCATACGGCGCTACAAACCGCAAGCTACGTCGTTAGCTTGCTTGAAGACAATACCCTTTTTAATGCAGGCACAGGCGGTCAGATCCAGAGCGATGGCAAGCTGCGTATGAGCGCATCCCTGATGGATGGCAAATCGCTTAAGTTCAGTGGGGTCATCAACATCGAGGATGTCCGCAACCCGATCATGGTTGCCGTAAAACTGCTGGAAGAAGAGGACAGGGTATTAAGCGGACCAGGTGCATTGGGTTATGCGCGTAAACATGGCTTTGAGGCTTATAACCCCATCACTACCGAACGGCAGCAGGAGTTTGAAGAAAAACGCAACCAGCAGAACAATAAAGGTACCGTCGGCTGCGTGGCCATGGATGCCGATGGTAACATCGCCGCCGCAACGTCAACTGGTGGTAAAGGCTTCGAGATACCCTGCCGCGTCAGCGATTCTGCAACCGTTGCAGGCAACTATGCCAACGCAGATGCAGGCGTTTCCTGTACCGGCGTAGGCGAAGATATCGTGAATGTTGGCCTCGCCCTGAAGATCGTAACCCGCGTAACAGATGGCATGACACTGCAGCAGGCAACAGACAAGTCCTTTCAAGAGCTGAAGCAATTTGATGGTTTTGCCGGTGTAATTTCCATCAGCAGCACCGGTGAAATGTACCACACCGATTCTCATCCTTATATGGTATGGGCGTCATTTGATGGTCGTTTACAGGTGTTTAACTAAATTGTTGCTATCTTTGTACCATGCAAAAACTCTCCCTGGTTATTTTGCTGTTCCTTGCTGTAAATGTAAAGGCACAGATACCTGATATCACCATGTCCCGCCCGGTACCTGGTGGCCCGATTACCATTACCTATTACAATCCTTTATCGCTGAATGCGGACGACTACTTCTATGAAGCGGATCAGAATGAACGCAAAGGCGATCTTAAAGTCGCCCTGGCTTTGTACGACAAAGCCGCTAACGGCTTCAACCTTTCTCGTAGAAATGCACAATACAGTGCCGCCTTGCTTCGCTTAAGTAACGTGCACATGCTGATGAATAACTTCTCGGTAGCCGAAAAGCTCGTGCTGCAGGGTGCACTGATGAACTATTCCAAAGCCGGAAACATTACCGGAGAGATGAACGCCTACCAGCAGCTGGCCAAGATCTATCTTGCGGCAGATAAGCTTACAGAAGCGCTTTGGTTTTCTACACAGCAGGGGATTCTTGCACAACGCCTCAGCAATCAGAATGCATACATCTCCTCACTGCTTGGCGTAGCCAGGGTGAAGATTAAAAAGCAGGAATTCAACCTTGCGAACTATGATCTTAACCGTGCAGAAACACTGGCGAAGTCCAACAACTACACCGACTTTTCTACCCAGATCAGCGACGCCAGAAAGGCCATTGCTGATGGGCAGAACCTCAAAAAATAAGCTTCCATTTACTTAAACAATCTTTACAGAAAAGAGACGTATTATTACTGTCTCTTTTTTGTTTATTAAATAAATTGGTATCATATTGGATACCTGTAAACACAAATGGAATTTAAATTATTTAAACAGATGCTTAGAAGAATATTACTGGTCACTTTTACCGCTGCAGTGCTGGCCTGTAGTGCCGCCCCCAAGCCGCAACAGCTGGTAGATGGGATTGCCAATATAAAACCTGATGAGCAGCAGAGCCTGGTTGCCAAAGAGGTTGTTACGCTCATCGAAAATTACAACTATAAGAAAATCCAACTTAACGATTCCATTTCTTCCGTGATCCTGGATCGCTACATTAAAGCGTTGGACCCTTCTAAGTACTACTTCCTGGCATCGGATATCAAGGAATTTGAGCAGTTCAGAAACAGCCTGGATGACGATTTAAGAAACGGTGACCTGAGTGCGCCTTTCTACATCTTCAATGTTTATTTGAAAAGATACAATGAGTGGATCGCATTTTCACTTCAGAATGTAAAGACCAAATTCGATTTCAATACCAACGACAAATATGTTTATGACCGCGAAAAGCTACCTTGGGCGGCTTCCCGTACATCATTGAACGAGATTTGGCAGAAGCGTCTGAAATATGAGATGATCAACCTGCAGATCGCAGGTACTTCAGAAGCTAAGAACATTGAAACACTTACCAAAAGGTACCAGAGTCAGAAGTCGCAAGTTGCCAAGGTAAACAACCAGGATGTGTTCCAAACGCTAATGGACGCCTTTACTGAAAGCATCGACCCACATACCAACTACTTCAACCCAACCAATGCTACGGCCTTCAATGAAGACATGGCGAGATCTTTCGACGGGATCGGTGCAAGGCTGATGGTCGAAAATGAAGTGGTTAAGATTTCAGAAGTTATCCCCGGCGGTCCGGCTTTCAAAAGCAAACAGCTGAATGCTGGCGACCGTATCGTAGCTGTTGCACAAGGAAACAAGGAGTTTGAAGACATTATCGGCTGGAGAATAGACAACTCTGTTTCTAAGATCAAAGGCCCGAGAGGTACAACAGTAAGACTGAAAGTTATCCCTGCAGGTCAGGATCTTTCTTCTAAACCGGTTATCATTGCCCTGGTGAGAGAGAAGATCGTGATGGAAGAACAGTCGGCTAAAAAGTCCGTTAAGACCATACAGTCGAATGGAAAAGCATACAAAATCGGGATCATCACCGTTCCTGCTTTCTACGCAGATTTTAAAGCGGCAAGTGCTGGCGACAAAAACTACAAAAGCACCACGCGCGATGTACGCTTACTGATCGACAGCCTGAAAAGCAGAGATAAAGTAGATGCCATCATGATGGACCTGCGTTCAAACGGTGGTGGTTCATTGGTTGAAGCGATTGACCTTACTGGTCTTTTCATCGACCGTGGCCCGGTGGTACAGGTTAAAGATATGAGAGGCCGTATAGATGTTTCACAGGATACCAATCCGGGTGTTTCATGGGATGGACCATTCGCAGTAATGGTAGATCGTTTAAGTGCTTCTGCATCGGAGATCTTTGCAGGTGCCATTCAGGACTACGGCCGCGGTATCATCTTAGGCACGCAGACTTATGGTAAGGGAACGGTACAATCATCCATAGACCTGAACAAGCTGTTAAATCCTTCTATGCTGCAACGTTTGGCCAGCCTGATCAATAAGACAGCAGTGGTTAAAGGTGAGGCGGCGCAGGAAGCACCACAACTTGGACAGATTAACCTGACCATGGCGAAGTTCTACCGGGTGAATGGTAGCAGTACACAGCACAAAGGTGTAATGCCGGATGTCGTTTTCCCATCCATCTATCCACTGGATAAGATTGGTGAAGACACCGAAAAATCTGCATTGCCATGGGATGTGATTCCACGTTCTAACTTCAACCCTGTTGCGGACCTATCGCCATTGAAAACAGAGCTGGTTAACCGTCACAAAGCACGCATGGAGAAATCAACGGATTACAAGCTGCTTGTACAGGATATCGAAGACATGCAGAAACGTGATAAGGAAACTTCCATTATCCTGAACCAGGCGAAGCTTAAGGCAGAGAGAGACAGCCTGGAGGCGAAGTCGCTGGAGCGTACCAACCTGATCAGAACTTCAAGAGGTTTAGCGCCGCTGAAAAAAGGCGAGAAGGTGAAGAAAGAAGAGACCTATGATTTCATTGAAGACGAGAGCCTGAAGGTGATTGTAGATATGATTGAAATGAAGAAAGCTTAGGCAAGTACATAAAACTTTAATACGACGGCTTTACCTGAACAGGTGAAGCCGTTTTTTTGTGCCCGGCATGCGTTCGGATCAAGCGCACAGCACACGCACAGCAAACGCACACCAGACGCACACGAGACCCACGGAAACGTGGGTTTGCTGTGCGTTTGATCTGGGCTTTGTCTGGGTTTGTCCCTGAAGCTTGAGTATGTAAACCGTTAACGGATGTAAGCGCGGTATACACTGCGGTAAACCTTGTGGCTATGTAACAAGTCTGGGATATATACGGCATAGATATTGCATATTACTGTAAAATATATGTTATGAACGTAAAACGCACTTTTGGAACTATCCTCACTATCCTTGGTATAATTGGTTTAATCTATGCGGGTTATGGCTATACCCAGAAAGATCCTGCGACGCGCCAGTTGATCGTTTATGGTATCATTGGTATCATTTTCTTCTTCTCGGGTATTGGCCTGGTAAAGAACACGAAGGACGAGGCATAAGGACATAAAAAAAGCCGATCGTGTAAACAATCGGCTTTAAAATGCTTTTGAGGTTCTTATTCTTCGATCAACTCATCTTTAACGGAGTCCAATATCCGGCCGCCTTTATAGAAGTAGCGGGAATAATAAGGTTCGTTCAGGTTACTAATTACAACACCTCTGGATGAAGAAGCATGTGCGAAGCGGTTATCGCCAAGGTAGATCCCGATGTGGGTAATGCTTCTGCTTTTGATTTTGAAGAATACCAGGTCTCCTTCTTTAAGTTCGTCTTTAGGTAATGGATTAACCATGCTGAAGATGTCTCTTGAATTGCGGAGGATGGTGGTATTGAATACTTTATCATATATGGCTTTGGTGAAAGCGGAGCAGTCTATACCTTTTTGTGTGTTACCACCAAAACGGTAAGGTGTTCCAATCCATTCATATATAAATTTGTATAGTTTTAAGTTCGAAGTTGCATCAACGGCAACGCCCATAACCTGCGAAAAGTACTGTGAAGCAAGGTTGTCCGGGTCTTCTAATTTGTTGGTTTCTTTTACTTTAGATTGGGCATTTACGGCGGAGATGCTGCACAGCGCAATCAGCGTAGAAAACAAAAACTTTTTAATCATGTTATACTATAAGTTTGGGTAAAAGGTACTTACACTTAAACGTACACCAGTTATATGGCTTATTGTTCGACATCCAAAACTAGGGATTAAACTTAGTTAATCCAAATGTCATTAAATAAAACTCCATTTAAGGGCCTTCGTCTTGTAACCTTAGTGTGTAATTTACATCAATTCTTTCGATATATTACAATAATAAAGTAGATTTGCTCTCGTAAAAAACAATCAAGACCCCAAAAATGAGTGCAGTAGAAATTAATAAAGATACCTATCTGAAGTGGTTTGAGTCGATGTTGCTGATGCGCAAATTCGAAGAAAAAACAGGGCAACTTTACGGACAACAAAAAATCCGTGGATTCTGCCACCTATATATTGGACAGGAAGCCGTTGTTGCGGGTGCTATTTCTGCCTTACAACCTGAAGATTCTATGATTACTGCTTACCGCGACCACGCACATGCGTTGGCTAAAGGTGTAAGTGCAAGAAGTATCATGGCTGAAATGTATGGTAAAGCTACTGGTTGCTCTAAAGGAAAAGGTGGTTCCATGCACATGTTCAGTAAAGAACATAACTTTTATGGCGGACACGGTATCGTTGGTGGTCAGATTCCACTAGGTGCAGGTATTGCGTTTGCAGAAAAATATAAAGGAACTAAAAATGTTAATGTTTGCTACATGGGTGACGGCGCTGTTCGTCAGGGTGCTTTAAACGAAGCATTTAATATGGCCATGTTGTGGAAATTACCTGTAATCTTTGTTTGCGAAAACAATGGTTACGCGATGGGTACTTCCGTACAACGTACCACAAACATGACAGATATCTATAAAATCGGTTTAGGATTTGACATGCCATGTGCACCTGTAGATGGTATGGATCCCGTTGCGGTTCACAATGCAATGGATGAAGCTGCGCAACGTGCACGTAACGGTGAAGGTCCGACTTTCCTTGAAATGCGTACTTACCGCTACCGTGGTCACTCCATGTCTGACCCGGCTAAATACCGTACTAAAGAGGAATTAGAAGATTACAAAGCTAAAGATCCAATCGAGATCGTACGTGAGGTGATCCTGAAAGAGAAATATGCTGATCAGGCTTGGATTGAAAGCATTGAAGAGAAAGTGAAAGAGATTGTTGATGATTCAGTGAAATTCGCTGAAGAGTCGCCATGGCCTGAAGCTTCTGAGCTATTCACTGACGTTTATGTTCAGACCGACTATCCTTACGTAGTAGATTAAGTTAAACAGTTTTCAATTTATAATATAGAATGGCTGAAGTAGTTAAAATGCCCAAAATGAGCGATACCATGACCGAAGGGGTGATGGCGAAGTGGCATGTAAAAGTTGGCGATAAAATTAAAAGCGGCGATGTTATGGCCGAAGTGGAAACCGATAAGGCGACCATGGATCTTGAATCATATTGGGACGGAACTGTTTTATATATTGGTGTTGAAGAAGGTAAAGCTGTTCCTGTTGATGCGGTAATCGCAGTGGTAGGAAAAGAAGGTGAAGACTACAAAGCTTTGCTAGAAGCTGACGCTGCACCTGCATCTGCACCTGCTGCTCCGGCTGCGGAAAGTAAATCTGATGCTGCGCCTGCAGCACCTGCAGCGGCTTCGGCACCTGCGCTTACAGATGCTGACCTGGAGAAAATGGGCGTAACAGTGGTAAGAATGCCATTGTTAAGCGATACCATGACTGAAGGCGTAATCGCTGAATGGCATAAAAAAGTTGGTGATAAAGTAAAAGATGATGATATCCTTGCTGATGTTGAAACCGATAAGGCGACAATGGAAGTTATGGGTTATGCATCTGGCACCTTACTGCACATCGGTGTAGAAAAAGGCGCAGCTGCAAAAGTAAACGGCATCATCGCGATTGTTGGTCCTGAAGGTACCGACATCAGTGGCATCCTTAATCAGGGTGACGCACCTGCTGCTCCGGCGCAGGAAGCTGCTGCACCAGCTGAAGCAAAAGCAGAAGAGACTCCTGCTGCGGCAAGTACAGAAAGTGCTTCTTCAGAAGGTGGACGCGTGAAAGCTTCGCCTCTGGCAAAACGCATTGCTAAAGAAAAAGGCATTGACCTTTCACAAGTTGCAGGTTCTGCAGACGGCGGAAGGATCATTAAAAAAGATATCGAGAACTTTAAACCAGCTGCCGCTGCATCTACTGACGCATCTGCACCGGCTAAAGAGTCCGAAAAAGCTGCTGCTCCACTTCCTCAGTACACTGGCGAAGAGAAATTCACAGAGAAACCAGTTACACAGATGCGTAAGGTTATTGCCAAACGTCTTTCTGAGAGCTTGTTCACGGCACCGCATTTCTACTTAACCATGTCTATCGATATGGACAGTGCAATTGCTGCGCGCACGAAAATCAATGAGTTTGCTGCTGCGAAAGTATCTTTCAATGACCTGGTATTAAAAGCAGTTGCAGTTGCGTTAAAACAACACCCTGCGGTTAACTCTTCATGGTTAGGGGATAAGATTCGTTACAATGAGCATGTAAATATTGGTGTTGCTGTAGCTGTTGAAGATGGCTTACTGGTACCAGTAGTTCGTTTTGCTGATGGTAAATCTCTATCCCGCATCTCTGCAGAGGTTAAAGATTTCGCACAACGTGCAAAAGCGAAAAAACTACAACCATCGGATTGGGAAGGCTCTACATTTACCATTTCTAACTTAGGTATGTTTGGTATTGATGAGTTTACCGCAATCATCAACCCACCTGATGCATGTATCCTTGCAATTGGTGGTATCTCTCAGGTGCCTGTTGTTAAAAACGGTGCAGTTGTTCCAGGAAACGTGATGAAAGTAACGTTAAGCTGTGACCACCGCGTTGTGGATGGCGCTACAGGTGCTGCATTCCTTCAAACAGTTAAAGCTTTATTGGAAGAACCAGTTAGATTATTGGTTTAACAAGCATACTAAATACTTAAAAGCTGCTTCGGCAGCTTTTTTTATGCCTTTTAGTTTTTGTACTTTTGCGGCTATGTCAAACATCAAGCCCTCTTTAGCTAAAGGTACCCGCGACTTCTCTCCGATTGAAATGGTAAAGCGTAATTATATCTATGACACCATTAAAAAGGTGTTCAGGAAATATGGTTATGCAGAAATCCAGACGCCATCAATGGAGAACCTGAGCACGCTGACCGGCAAGTACGGCGATGAGGGCGACAAGCTGATCTTTAAAATCCTGAACAGCGGGGATTACCTGTCGAAGGTTAACCCTGAACTCCTGGAAAGTAAAAACTCCAATGGCATGATCGCTTCGATTAGTGAGAAGGCCTTGCGTTATGATCTTACCGTGCCTTTTGCGCGTTACGTGGTGATGCACCAGAATGAGATTACACTGCCTTTTAAGCGTTTCCAGGTGCAGCCGGTATGGCGCGCAGACCGGCCGCAGAAAGGTCGCTATCGCGAGTTTTACCAGTGTGATGTGGATGTGGTTGGGTCAGACAGCCTGCTGAATGAGGCGGAGTTTGTACTGATCTATCAGGAGGCCTTGAGCAACCTCGGACTTAGCGATTTCAGCATTAAAATTAACAACCGTAAAATCCTGACCGGTATCGCGGAGATCATTGGGAAACCGGAGCTGATCATCGATATGACCGTTGCGATTGATAAGCTGGATAAGATCGGCTTTGAGGGGGTAACCAAAGAACTACTTTCAAAGGGATTTACCGATGCAGACATTGAGGTGCTTCAACCGGTAATTCTTCTGGAAGGCAGCAATGAAGAAAAGCTGGCACAGCTGAAGCAGGTGCTCGCGAGTTCTGAAGCTGGCTTGAAAGGGATCTCAGAGATTGAAACCGTGTTTAACTATGTGGCTTCTTTAGCAGGTTCAGAACTTAGTGCTGCAATGCAGCTGGAGCTTGATATTACTTTGGCCAGAGGCTTAAATTATTATACCGGCTGTATCTTCGAGGTAAAGACCAATGAGGTTGCCATGGGCAGCATTGGGGGCGGTGGCCGTTACGATGACTTAACCGGCATGTTTGGCCTGAAGGGGTTGACGGGTGTTGGTGTTTCTTTCGGTGCCGACCGCATCTATGATGTTTTATTGGAGCTTGACTTATTCCCGGAATCTGCATCTGCAGGCACTAAGGTGTTGATCAGCAATTTTGATGCTGCGGCTGAAGCTTATGCCTTGCCTTTGCTGCAGGCGTTGCGCCAGGCAGAGATTTCTGCAGAGCTGTATCCGGCTTCGGCGAAGCTGAAGAAACAGATGTCCTATGCGGATGATAAGCACATTCCTTATGTCATTCTGATCGGTAGTGACGAAATGGAAAGCGGACTGCTGACCCTGAAGGACATGAAGAGCGGGGTGCAGGAGAAGCTTGGCATTGATGCCATCATCGACATGCTTTCGGAAAGCGCATTGTAGGTGGTATCTGGCTTTAAGCCTGCTGTACATTTGCAAGCTGGACGCGCCATAAACAATTTCTTTGCCCGCATTGTTATCATGCTACAAAAAGCAGGAAGCGATGAGATCAATATGGAAAGGTTCGATTGGGTTTGGATTGGTAAACATACCGATCAAGCTTTACTCTGCCGTGCAAAACAGCGGTCTTGATCTGGATATGCTTGATGCCAAGGATCAATCACACATCAAGTTTCAGCGGATTAACGAGAACACGCAGAAGGTGGTGGAGTTCGATAAGATCGTGAAGGGGTACAAGCTGGATGATAAGTACATCATTCTGGATAAGCACGACTTTGAAGAGGCCAGTCCGGAGAAGACCAAGATGATCGAGCTGGAGAACTTCGTCGGCATTGAAGAGATCAATCCCATCTATTACGAGACTTCCTATTTTGCAGAGCCGGAAACCCAGGGTAAGAAGGCTTATGCGCTGCTGCTGAAAGCACTTCAAAAATCGGGGAAAGCAGGTGTTGCACGCTTTGTACTCCGCAATACGGAGAATCTCTGTGTGATCCATCCATTGAACAATGTACTTACCGTAACCAAGATTCGTTTTGCGGAGGAAATCCGCTCTTCTGAGGAGATTAAAGTGCCTGCGCTTGATACGATTAACAAAAAGGAATTGGACGTCGGCCTGGCGCTTATAAAGCAGTACACCTCTCCGTTTAACATTGAAGCGTTTAAAGATGAGTACACGCAGGAATTGCTGCGCATCATTAAAGCCAAAGCAAAGGGGAAACGTGCGACAGTGAAAAAGCTGAAGCCAAGGGAGGAGTCTGGTTCAGACCTGTACAGCCAGTTGATGCAGAGTTTGTCTAAGAAGGCGTAGCTGTTTTTAAGGCTTACATGTAGTTTTTTCCTGCAAGCAGGCCTTCGATGCGGTCTAGTAAATCGTCGATATCAAAGGGTTTCGCTACAAAGGCATCCGGTTTAAATTCTACGTTCTGCAGGTTTTCCTTGGTGTAGCGCGCAGAGATCATCAGCACGGGGATGTGCCTGGTTTTTTCATTCAATCGCAGTTCCTGAAGAAGCACCCTTCCATCTGCATCCGGCAGCATGATGTCCAGGATCATCAGATCTGGGTTGAACGCATCGATATGTTCCATGAAATTTGCACTCTTGCTGAGGCCATTTACCTTGTATGCCTCACTTTGCAGAATCAGCGTAATCACGTCCAGAATAGCATGATTATCTTCAATAACTAATATGTTCTTGTACTTTGTATCGGTTTTCTTCAAGGCAGCGTAAATGTTTATTGCAAATATATATCAAGGTATAGCTAAGTAGGTTACAAAAAAAATACCTGAAATTAATATTTCAGGTAAAATGAAACCTTTTCTGCTGAATCCTGTCTTAATAATAGTTTTTAGGTTTAATAAAAGGTACAATTGTGGCGATTGTACCTTTTATTTTACATGCGGTTTGTATGTGCCAGTATTCACTACGGCTTTCAGTTCCTGTAGTATCGTGTACAGTCCGAAGTTGGTGCGGTTCACATAGATGAAGTGTTTCACCCCACGTGGCTGCTTAAACTCGGGCATCTTCGCGATTTTCTCTCCATAAGCATACAGCTGATCAAAGAACTCCGGCTGACTAAAGTCAAAGACATCGTCCAGGTATGGGCGTGCAAATAAACTGATCATTTCCCGGTAGGCTTTATAGTAGAACTCCACTTGTGCAGGGGTATCTGTTTTGAAGATCATGTCCAGCTTGCGGAAAGCATCTATGGTCTTTTGTTTATCATCGAGTATACCCGCGGAAACCAGTGAGAAGAAAGGTTCATAGAAATCATCCGGCAGTTCTTTGATACAGCCAAAGTCGATGACACCCAGTTTTTCATCTTCGGTGATCAGGAAATTCCCTGGATGGGGGTCTGCATGTACTGCACGAAGTTCGTGCTGCTGGTAGTTATAGAAGTCCCACAGGGCTTGCCCGATCTTGTTTTTGAGCTCCTGTGAGGGATTGGTTCTAAGGAATTCTTTCAGGTGTTTACCCTCGATCCAGTCCATCGTAATGATCCTTTTTCCGGAATATTCCGGGTAATAGGTCGGGAAAACGATGTTGTCGAGGTTCTTGCAGGCTTCGGAAAACTGGATGGACCTGCGTACTTCGAGTTCGTAGTCGGTTTCTTCGAGCAGTCGCTCTTCCACTTCTGCAACATAGATGTTCAGCTCCTTTTCACTCATGCCCAGCAGGCGGAAGGCAAAAGGCTTTACCAGCTTGAGGTCTGAAGAGATGCTGTCGGCTACGCCGGGGTATTGGATTTTTATGGCCAGCTTTTTACCATTGAGCATGGCTTCATGGACCTGTCCAATAGATGCCGCATGGGTAGAGCTGGTGTTGAACTTGTCGAAGATCTTTTCCGGCGCTTTACCAAGCTGTTTGGTGAAGGTACGTACAATCAGCGGTCCGGATAGCGGTGGCGCGTTGTACTGCGACTGTGTGAATTTATCCACGTAGGAGCGTGGCAGCACGTTTTTGTCCATGCTGAGCATTTGTGCAATTTTCAAGGCACTGCCTTTAAGCTCACTTAGAGATTTGTATATATCAGTAGCGTTGTCCTCGTTCAGTTCCTCACGGTCCAGATCGGGGTTAAACAGCTTTTTAGAGTAGTGTTTGATGTAGTTGCCGCCAATCTGGAAGCCTGTTTTAACGAATTTAGCAGAACGTTGTGTTTTGGTGGTTGGAATACTATCTTGTTCTCTCATCAGGTTTTTTAGAATCTCATTTTTTCTTTGAAGGCGCCATTGCGGGAAAGGAACTTTCCGTATTCGAACAGGTTGTCGATCGGCGAGCGCTGGAACAGGTCGAACGTCACATTTACGCCTTTCTCAATGGCTTCATCGGTCTTTTCAAAGCCGGTGCTATCGTCATTGATCCAGAACTTGGTGATGAAGACGAACTGCGCCCACAGCGCATCTTTGTAGCGCTTGGTGAAGAACTTGCGCTCGGCAAGCTCGCCGGTTTCCAGCCCTTCGCTCAGCACGGTTTCCGCAAACTGCTCAAACAGCTCCCTTGCTGCAGAAAGTGGGGCAGGGGTGTAGTGCTTTGTGCCGTTGTCTTTCAGGCTGTACACAATGAAGCTGCGTTGACCTTTCAGCAATTCGGTAAAGCTGTAGAAAAAGGAGAGGATCTTATCCCTGGAGGAATATTCCACCCAAACGGCCTGCTGCTGCACGGCATCGATGGTCTCTGCCACGAGCTCCGCCCAGGTATTTTTCTCTATACTTTCAAATGAAGCATAGTGGTCGTAAAATTCGGACTCCTGGATGTCGAGGCTTTTAACAAAACTGTATATGGACTTGGGCTTTTCACCATGTGTAAGTACATAGTCGATATAAGCCTTTCTGATTTGCTCCGCTGTAACCATAGGGATTTTATTTTTATAAACGTAAAATTAGGCATCTTGGTTTATCAAGTTGGGTTTAATTCCCTGTGCTTCATCATACTGGCGTAATAATTTGACGGCTTCGTTTAAGATATGTTGGATGGGTGCACAACTTATCGTGAATGTTACGTTAGTAGGACGTCTTAAAAGACAAATTGTGTAATTTTGCTTGCAGGTGAACCAGAAAGGCGTACATATCGAAAGAATGTTGGCTACAGCAATGCTGTGGGTGTTTTTTCTTGCGCTTACGCCATGGTCGTCTTTTCACCACCACCAGCAGATTACTTACACCTGCGATAATGAAGCCGTTGATAATCATAAAGTCCACATCAGTTCGCATGCGGAGCAATGTCTGGTTTGTTCAGCGCATTTCGAAAAGACTTACACCCTTTCACATCAGTTCTTCGGCTTCTATGAAAGCCCGGTGCTGTACCTGAAAAATCAACCTGTTGAAACCACGCTATATGCGGAATTAATCCGTACCTCCCTAAGAGGTCCGCCTGCTGCTTAATACCTCCATTTAAGTTTCAGGGCCATTGCTGGCCATTAATTCAATTCAAAAAACATGATTAAGCGTATACAACTTTATATGGTTGTGCTCTTGCTATCCTTGAGCGCGACTACCCTTTTTGCAGCAGAAACCATCAATTTTACCGGTAGAGTTCTTGATGCCCATAGTAAGACTGGCTTGCCTGGGGCGAGCATTTCCATTCCGGATCTCCGGGTTTCGGTGATTACGGATGCCAATGGGGAATTCAACATCAGCTCCGCACCATCAAGGGGCAGCTTCCTGATCCAGGTGCGGTACATTGGATACAAGACTTTAACCAGGACCGTTGACTTTAGTAAATCAGCGACACTGGTCTTTGAGCTGGAAGAAAGTGTGATTGAGGGTAAGGAGATCGTGATTACGGGCTCTGCCTTCAGCTCCGACAATCGCCAGAACAGTACTTCCATCGCCACTGTGACGAAGGAAGACCTGTTATATAACCCATCAACCAATATTATTGACGCCCTGTCTAAGGTGCCTGGGGTTTCACAGATTACTACTGGTCCGGCTATTTCCAAGCCTGTGATTCGTGGTTTAAGTGCAAACCGGGTGGTGACCTTGAATAACGGCGTGAAGCAGCAGGGTCAGCAGTGGGGCGATGAGCATGGGATTGAAATTGATCAGTACAGCGCAGAGCGGATTGAGATCCTCCGTGGACCGGCGAGTTTGATGTATGGCTCGGATGCACTTGGAGGGGTGATCAATATTCTGGATGCTTTACCTGCACCGGATGGCACCATCAGAGGGGAGTTTTTGAGTAACTATGCGACCAACAATGGTCTTAGTGGTACTTCCCTGATGCTTCAGGGGAACAACAAGGGGCTGGTTTACCGTGCCAGAGGATCTTATCGTAATGCTTATTCTTACAAAACAGCGACGGAGTATGTGCCGAACTCCGGCTTTAATGAAACCAGCTTTGAAGGGCAGATCGGCCTGAACAAGAACTGGGGTTATGCGCACCTGGATGCCTCCAGCTTCAGAAACAACATCGGCTTCTATGAGCCTGCGCGTAACGATGCCGGGCTGCTCGTGAATGAAGATGGCCTGGTGCCGACAGACGCGCAGAACCGTGACCGCACCATCGCTTTCCCTAAGCAGGATGTTAGGCACTACAAGCTTGCTTTAAATAGTAATATTTTGTTCAACAGCGGTAGCCTGCGCTCCACCATAGGCTACCAGCAGAACCAGCGTCGGGAGTTGGAAAGCGCTGGGGAAGGTGCCGCGCTGTACCTGAACAACTACGCATACAGCTATGATTTTAAATACACGTTGAAAGAGACCAATGGCTGGGCTTCCGTATTCGGGATTTCCGGTGAATTTATCCATAGCTTGAATACCAGTGCAGAAGAACAGTTGATTCCGGACTTCGACAGTCAGGCTTACGGCGGCTTTGCCTTTCTGAAGAAAACCTGGGATAAGAATACATTTAACATTGGCGCCCGACTGGATTACAGGAAGCTGAACTCTTACGCGTTTGAGGGTGAGGAAGTATCTTTTGCGCCCATTAATAACGAATTTACCAATCTTAGCGCGGCATTGGGTTATACGCATGAATTCAATGAGGCTTTGAGTTTCAAAGCCAATGCGGGAACCGCTTTCCGCGGCCCGAACATCGCGGAGCTGTCATCCAATGGGGTGCATGAAGGTGCATTCCGGTTTGAGGTTGGAAATCCGAACCTTAAGCAGGAGCGTAGCAACCAGTTTGACGCTTCTTTTGAATATGGTGATGAATACTTTAGTGCAAGTGTGGGTGGCTTCCTGAATTCCATTAACAACTACATCTACTACAATTCGAGTGGGGAGTTCATTGACGTGGACGGCACAGATTATCCGGTGTTCAATTTTGTGCAGAATGACGCGCTTTTGAGAGGTGTTGAGGCCTCCCTAACCTTACACCCGGTAAGCTTCATCCACTTTGAAAACGCCTTTGCCTTTACGCGGGCAACAAATCGTAGTACGAAGCAGTCGCTGCCATTTATTCCTGCAGCAACTTTGCGTAATGAGTTCCGGTATGAACCAAAGGTTCCTGGTACGTCACATTCGTACATTTCCATAGGTTTGGATAACTTCTTCAAGCAGTCTAAAGTGGATGCTTTTGAAACGACAACCTCGGGGTATACTTTGTTAAATGCCGCTGTGGGCACCACGCTCAGAATTGGCAAGAAACAAGATTTGACGATCTATGTTGCCGGAAGAAACCTGTTGAATAAAGCATATTATGATCATTTGAGCCGCTTCAAACCAGGGCGATTAAGCGAAGAAGATCCCACTTTCGGGATTTATAATGCGGGTAGAAACATCACTTTTGGTTTCAGACTTCCATTTAATGTGACCACAGGGAAGTAGGGTAACCACTAGGAAGCAGGTACTTGATCAGGAACATTCATATAATTTATAAGCCCCTTCGGTATAAACCAGAGGGGCTTTGTTTTTGCAGGTACAGATTTTGTAGCCATATATTAAATAGTACCTGCCCCAAACTTCAACCGTATGTACAAAAAACTGCTAACCCTATCTTTGCTGACTTTAGCCTACATCAATACGTTTGCGCAGCAAACCATCAACTCTTCTGCTACAAAAACGGATTCCATCTCCATTAACCTTGACAACGTAAACTATGCCTATCCGGTGAAGTTCTTTCCAATTTCAGCCGAAGGGCAGCAATTGAAGATGGCTTATATGGATGTGCAGCCTGCGAAGAAGGCAAACGGCAGAACGGTCGTGTTATTTCACGGGAAGAACTTTGCTGGGTATTATTGGACCAACGTCATCAAGACGCTTACGGAGGCTGGCTTTCGCGTTGTGGTGCCCGACCAGATTGGCTTCGGAAAGTCTTCTAAAGCATACATTCACTACAGTTTCCATCAGTTGGCCAGCTGGAACAGGGACCTCTTGGAAAGCCTGAACATCTCAAAGGCTGTGATGCTTGGACATTCCATGGGCGGGATGCTGGCCACCCGCTATGCATTGATGTTTCCGGAACGTACCGAGAAGCTACTGCTGGAAGATCCGATCGGATTAGAAGATTACCGCACGTTTATCCCCTACAGCAATACGGAAAAGCAGTATCAGACAGAGTTAAAGGCTACGCCTGAAAGTGTACGCAAGTACTACGAAGGTTCTTATTTCACCAAATGGAAGCCGGAGTATGATGAGCTTGTACGGATCGCTGGTGGGGTGAGTTACAGCAAGGAGTTCCCACGGTATGCGAAAGTCGCTGCCATGACCTATACAATGATTATTGAACAGCCAGTGGTGTACGAGTTTAGGAACCTCAAAGTGCCAACCGTACTCTTCATTGGCCTTGAAGATAAGACGATTGTAGGTAAGGCAAGTCTGACGCCGGAACAGCAGGCACTACATGGGCAGTATAAGCTGTTGGGTAAGCTTACCGCCAATCAGATCCCTGGTGCAAAGCTGGTAGAATTCGAGAACTGCGGGCACATCCCGCATATGGAGATCCCTAAGGTATTTGCAGCTGCGCTGCTTGACAACCTTGAGGCTTCTAACAATTGAAACTTGTAGAAACGTACAGTGGTGCTCAATGGCCCAATAGTTGGATCTTATAGATAGACGCAGGGGATATCAAGAGCCGCAGTTAGAACTTGTGAAAACCCACAGGTGCCTCTAAAATCCGGAGCTGCGTAAGCACCTGCTCCTCCGTCACGGGGTAGGGCACGTTGTTCACAATCCCCTGGTACACCCCGTTAAAAAGCGGCATGTAGCTCCCAGTCTCCGAAACCAGCTGTTCCTGCCTTTTACTGCCGTCTGGGTTCATGCGCGTCAAAGTTGCGGCGAGCTCAACAGGCTCTTCGCCGTAGCCCTCGCTGCCTGGACGAATGTCCTTCAGCAGCTGCGCCTCCTGGATGTCCGCACGGTATTTCACCAGGCTTCCCTGTTCTCCGTGCACCACGAAGGCCGCCTGCGGATCCGGAACCAGCATGCTTGAGCATACAAATACCTGCAGACTATCCGGGTACTCCAGGTGAAAATGGAAGTAATCATCTACTTTGGTGCCCTGGCGGTTCAGGCCTAGGATTTTATAGAAGTTCAGTGGTTTTCCGAAGAGATTTATGGCCTGATCCAGCAGGTGAGCGCCAAGATCGTACTGCAGGCCAGTAGCCGGTACAAGCTCCTCCTTGAAGGTCTTCGGCCCGATGGTATTGCGGTAGCGGTCAAACCGGATGTGCACTTCCGCCAGTTTACCCAGCACCCCGCTGTCTATTACCCGCTTCACGGCGAGGTAGTCGCTGTCCCAACGTCTGTTCTGGTACACGAACACCTGTTTCCCCACTTCACGTGCGAGGTCAAACAGTGCCTGTGCTTCTTCAGCAGTAGCGGCGAAAGGCTTTTCCACAAGCACGTGTTTGCCTTTCAGCAGTGCCTGCCGGGTGTAGTCGTAATGGCTGAAGTTGGGGGTATTCACCACGATCAGGTCAATTGCAGGATCGTCCATCAGTTCATCAATGCTGTTGTAGCTGGTAATGTCAGGGTAATCCTTGTGTGCTTTCTGCTCATTGCGTTCGGTGACTGCGCTTAGGTTAAAGCCCGGATGTACGGACAGGAAAGGTGCGTGAAACAGCTTTCCGGACATTCCATAAGCCAGCAGGCCAGTGTTGATGATCTTCTCCATAGTTTAAAAGTAAGCATATAAGCGTATCTTTGTGGCATGAAACCTTCAGAAATTCATGCAAAATGGAAGATTTTGCAGCAAAAGATCGCTACTGAATTCGATAATGATCAGCCCGATTTGAAGGTAATCCTGTTTCTGATCGGTGTTCAGGAGCTTGGTAAAGGTCCCGGAAAATACAGCAAGCGACAAAAAGAGGAGCTGATGCACATCGCTACTTGCAGGCTGTTAAGTGAGATGGGCTTTTACGAGCTTGAAGGACTGGATCAGGATGGTTGGCCACACTGGAAGCTCATCAAACCCGTGCCGGCATTCGCCATGATGGAACAGGAGTTACTCTTGAAATCACTGGCTGTAGCCTACTTCGAAGACATATACGGCGAAGAATTCAACGCATAGAAAAAGCCCCGGAACAATCGTGCCGGGGCTTTTCATATTTTAGATCTCTATATGGAACAAATACGTTCCTTAGACCAAGCAGGCTTAATAATAAACCCGCTTCACAAATTAGCTTTGTGCTTTAGCTTCTTTCTTCAAGTCGTCATTTGCTACAATTACAATCTCAACCCTACGGTTGGTTGCTCTTCCTGCTTCAGTAGCGTTATCTCCGATAGGCTCAGAAAAACCTTTACCTACAGTTGATAACCTTGCAGAAGGTACACCCTGAGATACTGCATAAGCTTTTACAGCTGCTGCTCTACGCTCAGATAAGCTCATGTTGTAAGTTTCAGTACCACGGCTGTCCGTATGACCAATTACTTTAATGTCGGTACCTGGGTATTGATTCAAGGAAGCTGCAAGCGTCTTGATGTTATCTTTAGAAGCTTCCTTCAGGTTGCTGCTATCAAAGTCGAACAAAATACCACTGTCGAACTTCACGATGATACCTTCACCTTCACGAATAACCTCTGCGTTTGGTAGTGTCTGCTCAATCTCTGCAGCTTGTTTATCCATTCTTTTACCAATGAAACCACCAGCAGTACCACCAATAGCACCACCTAATACAGCACCAACAGCAGTATTACCCGCTTTTTTACCAATAATAGCACCAATCACACCACCTGTCGCTGCACCAATACCTGCACCTTTTTGGGTTTTAGTTAAACTGTCGCATGCTTGGAATGACATTGCACCAATAGCCAGTGCTATACTTAATGTTGCTGTTTTAAATTTTGAGATAATCATAATGTATGTTTTGACATGGGCTAAATCAAACCTAATGCCAAGATATGCTTATTAGTTTTTATTGTTAACTAACAAGAATATTGCAGTATTGAGAATTAATGTGAGAAAACCTGTGTAGAAGAACTGTGCAAGTTGCCCTATTTTCTGAACACTTTAGGCCGAAAAATAAGCTTCTAGCTCCATCAGCGTGTTTTCTGTGGTTTGAATGTCCTTAATCACCTGCCCCTTTTCCAGCAGGATGATCCTGTCGCAAACGTCCGTCACGTGGTTCAGGTCATGGCTGGAAATGATGGTGGTTGCCTGATGCGTCGTCCTTAAGCTTCTTACCAGCGACTTCAGTCTGATCTGCGTCGTCGGGTCGAGGTTGGCGAAGGGTTCATCCAGGATCAGCAGTTCAGGGTTCTGCATCAGCGCTGCGGCAATGCCCACCTTGTTCTGATTACCCTTAGAGAAGTCACGAATGTACTTTCCGCTGTTCAGAATTTCACCATTAAAGAACTCCAGATACCGCTGTAAGTACTGTTCGACGTCCGTTCTTGTCATGTTGTGCAGACTGCCAATAAAGATGAAATACTCTTCCGGTGTCAGGTAATCGATCAGGAAGTTCTCATCCAGGAAAGATGCTGTGTAGTTCTTCCATTCATCTGTGCTGGCTACATTCTCATTTTTAGAGAATATACCACCCGCATCCGGCCGGATCAGGTCGAGCAGCATACGGAACAGCGTGGTCTTACCCGCGCCATTGTTGCCCACCAAACCGATGGTTTCCCCTTCATTAATCCGCAGTTCAGGAATGTTTACCACGGTACGTCCGGCGTAAACCTTCTTTAAGTCTTTAATTTCTACAATCATTATTTTTCTCTGAAGCCTTCGGCGATTTTATATTTCCTTTTATTAAACGCTTTAACCAGCACCTCTACCCAGAAACTTTGGGTCAGGAAGCCGATTAAACCCACAATGCCCAATGCTGCCAATCCCCAGAACGGTCCGCCAATCATCTTGGCAGGTAGATAGAACAGGTAAGGCAGTAAAAATATCGGTAAGCTCATCAACATGGAGGTGGCACCTACACCCTGCCAGTTGAAGCTGGACCCGCTCGTCATGTCGATGGCCTTGTAGTTGAAGGTCGCCATGTACATCACCAGAATCGGCGCAATGCCAAGGCTGAAGAAATAAGCGGCAAACTGCACCGCCAGAATCTTCCAGCTGATCAACCCATAAAGGCTCACCACCAGCGTCAACACCGTCGAAGCAATGTTAAACAGGAGCAGCTTCGCTTTAATGAAGTTCCGCACACTCACCTTATTGCTGAGCAGCCCGTCGAATTCCGAGCTTTGCCACCCGAACATAAACTGCCCATACAGTAGCACCATATTGCCCGTCATGAATACCGCAGCAAAAAGCATCATGCCGAAGCTGTTCTCATCAAGCTCTTTCTGCTTGTAAAACAGCAATCCGTAGAAGATAAAAATCAATCCTTTGGAGACGGTCGACTTGCTTCGCTTGTTCCGAAGGATAAGCTTGATTTCCAATGCGGCAAGCTGCCCCGCAGCACCAAAGCGATCCAGAAAGGGATAGTCCGTACTTGTTTTCCGTGCTTCACCAGCATGTAACTCTTCCATGTACAGGTTTTTGCGCAGATAGCTGGCATTTAAAACGAACACAGCTACTGCCCCCAAGGTAAACACCAGTGCAATTAACGGCTGCTGTGCAATTGCAGAAAATACCTGGTTAGACACTGCCGCAATGGAGAAAACTTTGAAGTACTCCAGCAAACCAAGTCCAATAAGCACCAGAAAGCCGGCAATGACAAACCGCGTATTCGATATAGATAGTCGCTTTACATAAAGGGCCAGGTAGTTATTGAAAACAGAAAGTGAAACCACTGCAAGCAGATACATCCATCCTGCAAAACTGCCGTAACTTTCCATCACATTCATAAAGATGAACGGAAAAAACAGCACCAGCGGAAAGATGTTAAAAGCCGAAAACAGCGCACGGATATTCAGAAAGTTTACCAGCTTACGCTTTGGAATCCGCAGGTGCAGGTAGGGTACAATAGCCAGCGTAGGCAACTCCTGGATCTGCATTCTGGAAAGAAATTCCAGTGCAAAATAGTACAGGATCAAGCCATTGAAGACCTCCATGACCGGGCGGCCTGGCATGAAATGCTGGATCAGATTATCCATGAAGATACCAAATACAAGCGCACAACCCAGAAGGTAGACAATGAGCAAACCCATAATGATCTGCACGGCTATGCTTGTACCTTTACCCCGGGCTCTGAAGAAGCCTTTCCACTGGTGACCTAAGAATGTGTTCAGCATATTTAGTAGTTATATTTTTTCTTCCAATTCTGTCGTAGTTTCTCGCGCAGCTTTTCCTCCGCCGGATTTTTACCAGGGTCATACAGCTTGGTGCCGCTGATCTGCTCGGGCAGATACTCCTGCTCAGAGAAGTTGCCTTCATAGCCATGTGAATACTGGTAATCCTTGCCATAGCCGATGTTCTTCATCAGCTTGGTGGGTGCGTTACGGATATGCAGCGGTACCGGTAAATCGCCGGTTTCCCGCACCAGCTGCTGTGCTTTGTTGATCGCCTCATAAGCCGCATTGCTTTTCGCAGATGAAGCCATGTAGGTCACCGCTTGCGACAGGATGATCCTGGATTCCGGGAACCCGATCACATTCACCGCCTGAAAGCAGTTGTTCGCCAGCAGCAGTGCATTTGGATTGGCATTGCCGATATCTTCAGCGGCCAAAATAACCAGCCTTCGTGCAATGAAGAGTGGATCTTCACCACCTTCAATCATCCGGGCAAGCCAGTAAACGGCCGCATTCGGATCCGAGCCCCTGATGGATTTGATGAAAGCAGAAATGATGTCGTAATGCTGCTCACCAGCCTTGTCGTACATGGCCAGGTTCTGCTGGGCATGCGCCAGCACGCTTTCATTCGTCAGCACGATCTTGTCGCCACCAATCCCATTAATCGCGATCTCCAGCACGTTCAGCAACTTCCTCGCATCCCCTCCGGAGAGCCTGATTAAGGCTTCATGTTCCTTCAAGGTAATGTTCTTTTGCTTAAGCACCACATCTTCACGAATGGCAGTTTCCAGCAATCCTTTCAGTTCCGCTTCATCAAGCGACTTCAGAATATACACCTGACTTCGCGAAAGTAATGCGGAGATGACCTCAAAAGAGGGGTTCTCCGTTGTGGCGCCAATCAGCGTCACCAATCCACGCTCAACAGCGCCAAGCAGGCTATCCTGCTGCGACTTGCTGAAGCGGTGAATCTCGTCAATAAATAAGATGGGTAACCCCAGCATATTGCCTTTCAGCGCTGTGGCTTTATCGATGACCTCCCGGATGTCTTTTACACCTGAGTTAATAGCACTCAGGTTAAAGAATGGGCGGTCTAAAGTTTGCGAAATGATATATGCCAGGGTCGTTTTACCAACCCCTGGTGGGCCCCAAAAGATCATGGAGGGCAGTTGTCCGCTTTGGATTGCTTTTCTCAGCACCGCATCGGGGCCCACCAGGTGTTGCTGACCTACATATTCGTCCAGGTTCTGGGGGCGCATGCGCTCTGCTAAAGGAGCTAGGTTCGGCATAGATTATTTCGCTTGCGGTTTCTTCTTAAAGAATTTACGCCTTGGCTTGTTGTTCGCTGGTTTCTCGGGCGTATCGCTTGCCGTAACCGGACCAAAATGCTCGGGCACCGGAATGCGATTTATGGCTTTATCAATCAGCTTCTCAATGTTCGCAAACTTGCGTTTATCCTTCTCATTAACCAGCGTGATCGCTGTTCCGGTTGTTGCTGCACGGGCCGTACGACCAATTCTGTGCACATAATCTTCCGGATCATGCGGTACGTCGAAGTTAATCACCAGTGAAATACCTTCCACATCAATGCCCCTCGACAGCACGTCGGTTCCGATCAGTACCGGCACACGTTTGTTCTTAAACTCCGATAATATGGCTTCACGCTCCTTCTGATCCAGATCAGAATGGAAAGCTTCTGCTTTAAACTTCAATCCACGTAGTACCTTACCCAGGTTCTTCACCTTCTCCTTCGTCGAAGCGAAAATGAGCACACTCGGGTAAACTTCCGGGTTCATGATCTCTGTCAAAAGTTTTACCTTCTGGCTGTCATGAATGAAGTAAGCCTGTTGATTGATACCCGCTGCGGGTTGAGAGATCGCAATGCTGATCTGTTCCGGGTTCTGCAGCAGTTTTGCGGCCAGGGTCCTGATCTTTGGCGGCATGGTGGCCGAGAAAAGCACGGTTTGTCTTTTCTCAGGCAGGAAGCTGATGATCTTCATGATGTCATCATAAAAACCCATATCCAGCATACGGTCAGCTTCATCCAGAATCAGGTGTTGCAGCTGGTCCAGCTTCAGTAAACCTGAAGAAAGATGCGAGATCAGGCGGCCGGGTGTTGCAATGATGATGTCTACACCTTCACGCATCGAGCGCTTTTGTTGCTCGTAGGCAATGCCATCACCACCACCATAAACCGTCAGCGAGCTGATGTTCGTGAAGTAGGATAGCGCCTCCACCTGAAGGTCTATCTGCTGGGCGAGCTCCCTTGTAGGCGCCAGAATCAAGGTGTTGTTATGACGGTTTTCCTGAAGACTGATCTTGTTCATTACCGGCAGTAAATAGGCGCCGGTTTTACCTGTACCCGTTTGCGCGCAGGCAATCAGGTCTTTGTCTGCCAGAATTAAAGGAATGGCTTGTTCCTGTATAGGCGTGGCATTACGAAAACCCATCGCCAATAAACCCTCTAATAGATCCGGGTTAAAATTAAAATCTTTAAAATCCAATATACTTATTTGTTATTACTCCTATAAAAGTAACCTTTATTAATTTAAAATCCAGATGTATCTTAAACTAGTTACCCAGCAGCAATAGCCTATTTTGATGCCTGATCAATCAATGCCTGAATCTTATTCCAGTCGTACATATGAAAGGTCATGCCGTTGCTCATGGCCACAAACATGCCGTTCGGAAACTGCGGACCCAGGTTCACATTGGTGACATCAGCACCATCACACTCTATTGTAGAAACCGGTATTTCTGCAAGCAGCGTATGCTTATTCGCTTCTGAAGCGCTGCCTTCACGGGCATAGACCATGAACGTGTTTTTCTGTTGATTGGAGATCAGCAGGTAGCCTGTAGTTGCGGTTTTCTTATAGATGGCAATACCCTCATGATCGGCTTTAAAGTCATTCTGTCCAAAGAAAGCCAGTTCTGTATTCTCATTCCGCTCCGGATCAGCATAATACTTCCGGATACCCGACTGTTCATCGGCATAATAGATATATCCAAGTTCATTATCTACCGCAATGGCCTCAATCTCTTTTTTACCACTAAAGGTTCCAAACTTCCTAACCACCTTAGCCGTAATTGCCCCATTGGTGGCCTCCAGTTTATACTGCCAAAGGTAGCTGCCCGTAGGACCCGTCTTTCGGCCTACGACAACGAACATCTCCCGATCTGAAGGCCTGGTGTAAATGGATACCCCCATTGGATCACGTTCGGTTTCACCATCAAAAACAGTAATACCGCCATTGTCTATTGGTTTCAAATCCGGAAGTGAGAAGATCCGGATCTTATTTGTTTCTCTCTCTGTCGTGATCGCAATGTCTACCAGACTGTCGCCGACTTTAAACTGGTAGGCGATATCAACATTATTTGGTCGCTTCAACAATTCAGATCTCCGGATGATCTCTCCCTTAAGGTTATACAGGTAGAGCCCTCCATCACTGTCTTTGTCTGTGCCTACAACCAAACTCTGTGTAGCATCCTCTGGGTTAATCCAGATCGCAGGATCGTCCGTATCATGGGGTGTAGGCTGTGTCACCACATTGGGCTTTAAAGCGCCTGGTTGAAGTTTAGCCAGTTTGCTCGTGCTGCAGGCACTTAGTGCTGCTACTAAAGTCAGAAGAAGTATTCTCTTTTGCATATATTGTGCTTTATAGCGCATGTACATCCAACGTATGTATTGAATGGTTAAACGGTTATCTTAGAAATCAAACTTTAGTCCCAGGTTATACCTTGCCTGGTAGTATTCCAGTTGCTTGGTTAACGCGGAAGTACCTTGATAGTAACGTAAAGGCTGGTTAGTTACATTGTTAGCCTCAGCAAAAATGCGGATGTGTCTCTGTATTTTGTATGAAGCATTTAGATCAAGGAAAAATTGCTTGTCATAATAGCTGTCATTGAATTCAGATGCGCCAAGTTCATCCAGATAGCTGGACGTGAAATTCGCGGATACCCTGGCAGAGAACTTCTTGTTTTCCCAGAACAGAGAGCCGTTAAGCATGTGCGGTGCCGTACCAGGCAAAACAACGTTCAACCGTTCTGTCCCTTCTTCATCAGCAATGCCTTTAGCTTTTGATTTGGTATAAGTATAGTTGGCATAGATGCCGAAGCCCTTTAAGAACTTGCCTGGAAGAAAATCCAATTGCCTTTGAAAGGCAAATTCAAACCCATAAACAGCTACATTGTCGCCATTTCTCGACTGGATAAAGGTCCATGTTTCGTCTGCAGGAATCGGGTTGGCTTGTTCCGGGAAGTCTCCGCTAAAATTGCCCGAAGTGTATTGATTATTGCTGTAGGTGTAAATGAAATTGTTCAGGTTTTTATAGAACACACCCGCCGAGACTAAACCTACCGATTTAAAGTAGTTCTCGGCCATAAGGTCAAAGTTGTAGGCATAGGTGGCTTTAAGTGCAGGGTTACCGGCTGAGATTTCCGCATCTGCGGCATTGTTGTTCACAAATGGCGCAAGTGCATAATAGTCCGGGCGGGCCAGCGCAGTTGTAAATGCAGCCCTTAAGACCATATCGGCAGTGGCATCGTACTTAAAGGAAATGCTGGGCATTACGTTCGTATAGCTGTTCCTGGTGTTTATCTCACCTTCCAGTTCTGCTTCATCCAATACGCGGTTACCAGTATAATCGATGTGGGTGTTTTCAACCCTTGCACCAACAATCATAGATAGCTTATTGCTAAAATCCTGATCCCAGCGCAGGTAACCAGCATAGATTTGCTCTTTAGCGCGGTAGTTTGCAGAGAGAAACTCACTTGGATCCAACTCCGCAGTGTACTGTGCAGCGTTGTTCAGGTTGAGGTTGCCAAGGTAGTCTGCCGAAGCAAAAGCACCCGGTACAAACTGGTTTCCTGGATTAAAGCCATTGCCGCCATAGAAGCTTCCAGGTACTTCAGCAAGGTTCACACCCTCTGCTGCATCATAGGAATAGAAGATGTTGTTCCTGGATTTATCCTTAATGCGGCTGCGCAATCCCGTCCTTAGTCGCCCTTTCTGACCATTAACTACTGAAAACGGAATCCTGATGTTCAGCCTTGCACCAAACTCGCTTTCTTCTGTATTGTCTCGGTTCTCTGTAAGTTCAGAAAGTTCAAATTGGTTTAAGGAAGTAGCCGTACTTGAAATCAAAGGTTTCCGCATGTTCGTTAAATCTTCGGATAATGCGACGCCTTCCTGTTGAAATTCAATATAGCGTTCATTCGGCCGGAATTCTCTGGCCGTGGCGTAGTTTAACGACCAGTCCAGATCAAGCTTGGCATTCAGAAGGTGCTCACCACGCAAAGCATAGTTCTGTACACGCTGGTCTTCAAGCCTGCGACTTTTATTACGGTTGTTCGCAATACCACCTTTTGTCTCCCTTTTTATATCTCCATTAAAGCCAGTAATGGTTTCTCCACTATAGGTCGGTTCAAGGTTGTCGTAAGTCGTTCTGAACCTATTCTCGCGGTCATCACGCCAGTTGTACATGGCATTAGCAAAAATGGAGTTGTTGTTGTCAAATTTATAGTCGAATGCCAGAGCGGCACTTCTGCGAATTCGTTGTAAGTCATACTTCCGGATGTCCGATTCCTGAACGTAGGTGTTGTTAAATTCATCTTTCGCCCAAACGGCCTCGATGTTGTCAGAACCGAAGTCATTGTTGTTGTAAGAACCACTGGCCACTACACCAAGTCGGCTGTTCAGAAAACGATTTCCATAAACCAGACCTGCAGTGCTGTTTCCGCTCTTGCGTATCGGGCCATAGCCGCCGGCAAGTGTTGCAGAAATTCTTTCACCGTTAGGTGTGGCACGGGTAATCAGGTTTACAGAACCTCCAATAGCATCTGCATCCATGTCTGGTGTTAAGGTTTTATTCACCTCTATGGTAGCAATCATGTCAGATGGAATAAGGTCCATCTGTACGTTCCTGTTGTCGCCTTCGGCGGAAGGTATACGGTCACCGTTCAAGGTTACGGAGTTTAATGCTGGTGCCAGTCCACGGATGATGATGTTACGTGCTTCGCCCTGGTCGTTCTGCATGGTAATGCCGGGTACACGTTTTAGCGCGTCGCCAATGTTGGCGTCGGGGAAACGTCCAACCTGATCTGAAGAAATGACGTTGGAAATGTTGCGTTTGGTCTTCTGCTGGTTCAGCGCCCTTGCCTGACCCAGGGCACGGTCACCACGGATCACGACATTCTGCAGGTTTTCAGCACTACTGCCTAAGGTAAGATTTACGATGGTATTTTTGCCGGCTTCTACTAGCACAAGCTTTTGCTGAGCCGTATAGCCAATATACATTACTTCTATCTGGTAGCTCCCCGCCGGTACATTAAGAAACTCAAAATCGCCGATCTGGTCGGAAACGGTGTACCGGTTACCGGCATTTAGCAGCCTGATGGATGCGCCAGGCATTGAAATATTGCCTTCAGCGCTGGTCACCTTACCGGAGATTACACCGGTTTTTTGCGCTAGGGCATGAAGTCCGAAGCTTGATAGTAAAATCAGCAAGAGTAGCTTTCTCATCATAGATTGTTGTTTGATGAGGCAAAACTATCAACAACCTATTATGTGGGTGTTAAGACAATATTATGAATTTACACAGAAGTAACCTGCAATTTACTTTCATGGGTATTCTCCTTCATTATTTGCTCTTTATACGATTAGAAATACCCACAACCTCCTGCCTTACTACCTGTTGTTAATGTTTTGGAAACCAAGATTCTAAGTCGCTTGTTGAATTTTCCGTCAACCTATTTATAAACAAACAACCAAAAAAATTAACTATGTTCTATCATGACAACAAGCTACAGTACAAGGTACGCGTAGAAAAACCGAATCCCGCATTTGCTAAACTCCTGCAACAGGCCATTGGCGGTATTGAGGGAGAGATCAGAGTATGTTTACAGTATCTTTTCCAGGCATGGGGAAACCGTGGTCCAAGTAAATACCGTGATATGTTGCTTGACACCGGGACGGAGGAGATGGCGCATATTGAAATGTTATGTACTGCGGTTGCGCTAAACCTTGAAGGTGCAACACATGAACTAAAAGATAAAATAGCAGGGGAGAACCCGATTGTGAGCAACATACTCGGTGGTATGGATCCTCGACATGTGATCTCATCCGGCCTGTCTGCAATGGCTGTTGATGCGAACGGTGTTCCATTTAACGGATCATGGGTTGTGGGTAGCGGCAACATCGCTGCGGATATGTACGCGAACGTTATGGCCGAATCTACTGGTCGTGTACTTGCCACCCGTTTGTACGGTTTAACAGATGATCCAGGGATGAAAGACATGCTTTCCTTCCTGATCACCCGGGATGCGATGCACCAGAACCAGTGGCTCGCCGTGCTGGAAGATTTGGGTGGTGTAAGTGCCAACCTGCCGATTCCAAATACCTTCCCAATGGCAGATCATGTAGAAGCGTTTGACTATGCTTTCGTATCAACCAATATTGAGAAACCAACGGTTGCACCTGATGCACGCTGGGCAAGCGGACCATCAATCGATGGAAAAGGCCAGTTCAGATATGTGCCTGCAGAACCGTTTGGTGATGAACCAAAACTAGGCCCGCCAGATGTGAAAGGCTTTGCCCAGGAGCAGCAGATGACTGGTATGGACAAAGGTATTATTGATAATATTAAAGACACATTACTGCCTTAAGCAAAATTGATTGCGTGTTAAGCCGTCCAGGGAAATCCTTGGCGGCTTTTTTGTTATTGAAATATTTTTTTACTTTGACACCCTAAATTCAGTACCAAATCATTGAGCAATATCAATCAAAGTGAGTTTACGTCTACTCACCAACACTCGAACAAGGAATTTGAACTCCTCTCCAAAGCGTTAGATGCCTCAATTTCCGGGGTTATTTTGACAGACAACCTTCAACCCGACAATCCAATTGTCTATTGTAATGCCGCATTTGAAAGAATGACCGGCTATAGTCGTCCTGAAATTATAGGTCACAACTGCAGATTTCTGCAACGTGATGATCGCAACCAGGAGATGCGTTTTATATTAAAGGAAGCAATTCGCAATGGACAGGATTGCTGCGTGGAGATCCGAAACTACCGTAAGAATGGGGAGCTTTTCTGGAACGAACTGTATATGTCGGCCATTAAAGATGAAAATGGTGTCATCACCCATTTTGTTGGTGTGCAGAACGATGTTACGCGACGTAAAAAGGCTGAGCAGGAGCTCAAAATGCAGCAGGACGTTATGGAGAAGCGTATTGAAGAGCGTACGCAAATCTTAAAGGATAGCGAAGACTACCTGTCCAGCATCATCCAGACTGTGCGTGAAAGCTTAATCGTGCTCGATCCAAAATTCACCGTTTTAAGTACCAATGACCATTTCTTAAGAACATTCAAGGTAAATATGGAGGACACAGTCGGAAAACACCTCTATGAACTTGGTAATGGACAATGGAACATTCCAAAATTAAAAGAGCTGCTGGTAAGCATCCTTCCAACGAACAATCCCGTGGAGAATTTTGAAGTGGAGCATGATTTCCCTTATATCGGCCGTAAATTGATGCTGCTCAATGCACATCGAATAGAGCTGCAGGGGCATTATAAAGACCGCATATTGCTGGCGATTGAAGACATCACCGACCGCCGGGAAATAGAAAGAAGAAAAGATGATTTTCTTTCCATTGCCAGCCATGAGCTAAAAACACCATTGACAACCATCAAGGGCTATGTACAGGTATTAGAACGCCTGGTGCCCGAAAATGCGAGCGATAAATACAAGTCTGTAATGACGAAAACGGCCAATCACATTGATCGCTTAAATAACTTAATCGCAGAATTGCTGGATGTTTCCAAGATCCAAACCGGTAATATTGAGGTACATAAATCAAATTTCAACTTTGACAAGATGGTTGCCGAGACGGTAGAAGCTATGGAGCTGGCGTCAGTAGGTCCGAAAATTGTTATCCGGGGCTCGATTGGCATGGACTATTATGGGGACGAATCGCACATTGTGCAGGTGGTTACCAATTTGCTGTCCAACGCTATCAAATACGCACCCGATTCCAGAGAAATTGTGATCTATTTATCACTGGTGAGTGATTATATCAAAGTATCTGTTATGGATGCGGGCATGGGGATCAGTTATGAGGATCAGAAACGCATCTTTGAACGCTTCTTCCGCGTGGGTGAGATTCAGCAGCGCTACCCAGGCATGGGTATCGGATTATACTTATGTGACCAGATTGTTAAAAACCATGGAGGGACATTATGGGTAGACAGCGAAAAAGGACAGGGTTCAACGTTTAGCTTTACGTTGCCGTTAAACAAAGAGGGAAATGACGAATAAAACAATATTAGTGTGCGATGATAATGAAGGTATCCTGGACATGCTTGGTTTGATACTGGAAGATGCCGGATTTGATGTCATTCCTGAACAGAATAGCCTAAACATCTACAACCTGATCGAGAAGAAACAACCCGATCTGGTGCTGCTGGACCTTTGGATGCCGGTACTTTCAGGTGATCAGGTGTTGAAAGTGCTAAGGCAGAACACCAGGACCAAAGGTTTACCCGTGATCGTAATTTCTGCAAGCACAGACGGCAGTAAAATAGCACAGGACGCCGGTGCCACGGCTTTTATCGCAAAACCATTTGACGTAGATGATCTGGTTTCCAAGATCCAGACACACTTAAGCTAAGCCAATTTTCTTTGGTTGAATACGTAAGTCTTAAGCAGATACAGGATGGCCACTACGGGTGGAAACATGAAGATTGTGGCAATCCATAAGATTTGGGTGAAGCCCTGTTCCGCTTTAAGTGCTTTATAGCCGGCGAAAACAACGGTCGAGAATATTAGAAAAAACATTATTCCTACTTCAGTTCCGGTGAGATTGATAAACGTTAACAGCATAACAGAGTTAATTTTCTTTTAAATATAGAAGAAAATATATAAACAAAGAAGGCCAGGTAAGACATACCTGGCCTTCTTTGTTTGCAGGGCAGCTTGTGCAGTGGTTCTGCTTTAGTACGGGTATTGTTCGCCTTTCGTTCGGCTGGAGCCGAAGCATAGGCGAAGGAAAGGCGAACGAAAGGCGAACAAGAGGCGGCTGACATGCGAAATTGCTGCTTGTTGAATCCGTCGAAATTATATGGGTGGCTTGGAACTATTTCTTGTTTTTATCGGCGTAGCCGAACACCTTTTTCAACAGGGTGGTTGACCTTGCATTGATGTTTTCGCGGATCTGGAGTTCTTCCTGTGCAACTTGTTTGAACATGCCATCAATTGCCTTTTGGGTTACGTAGGCATTAAGATCAGCAGTTACCGGTTTTACCAGAGGGATTTTATTGTAGCTATTGGCGGCTTCTGTCCAGTATTTCGTTGCGCCAACTTTATTCAGGCTGTTCCCAATGATTGGGCTGAACTTGCTCATCAGTTGCGCTGTGGTTACTCTTTTGAAGTATTCCGTAGCGGCATCCTGCTTACCCATCAGGATGTTTGTGGCATCCGTAATGGTCATTTGTCTAACCGCAGCAATAAAGATTGGCTTTGCTTCCTGCGCAGCATCTTCTGCAGCCCGGTTTAAGCTGGTGATTACGTTATCAGCAACGCTGCCCAGTCCTATGCCACGCAATGCATTTTCCACCTTTTGTGCCTCTGGTGGGAAAAGAATCTTCACGGCCATATTGCCCAGGAAGCCATCCTTCGCCGATAGCTTATCTGCACCATTAGATGTGCCGATTTCAAGTGCTTGCTTTATGCCTGAAGCAATTTCAAGCGTTGTAGGTGTACCAGTAGCACCGGCTTGTTTCAGAATATTGCCAAGCTGCGCCTGGGATTGTACATCGCAGCTGCTGATGAATAGAAAGCATGATGCAATGGTCAGCATCACTACATTTCTTAAAGATGATTTTGTCATGTGTGCAAAATTGCAAAATTCCAGCCAGTAATTTTTTGCGCTTCTTTATCGTTGATTCTCGTAAAAGGATTAGAAAATTATATCTATACTTGATATTTTAGAGATAACGCCTTGAAGTTTATAAAAGACAACACCAGATTAAAGCAGCTTGAAGATGCGGAGCTGATTGCCAGATACCAGCAAACGGGTAATCTGGAGCTTCTGGGTGTGCTTTATAACCGGTATATGCACCTGGTGTTTGGGGTTTGCCTGAACTACTTCAAGGATGAAGAGCAGAGTAAGGATGCAGTGATGCAGATTTTTGAAGAACTGGTGGTAAAAGTAAAGGTGCACCAGATTCAGAATTTCAAAAGCTGGCTGCATGTGCTTACCCGCAACCACTGTTTAATGGCACTGCGAAAGGCATCCAGGAATAATGTTGTTTCTTTAGAGGAAGGACTTGTGGAAAACAATGATTTTGTGCATCTTGATATGGACAATGCTAAGGAAACGCAGCTAAGTACCATGGAAAAGTGCATGGAAAGCCTTCCCGAAGAGCAGCGGATCAGCGTAGACCTGTTTTACCTGCAGGAGAAGAACTACAAGGAAGTGGCTGCAATTACCGGATATGATTTGCTGAAGGTTAAGAGCTATATCCAGAATGGTAAGCGAAATTTAAAGATTTGTATTGAAAGAAATAGTGGAGGATAACAACTGGTTAGATATTGATGTACTTGAAGATTACCTGGACGGTAAGCTCGACGACAAGATGATGTACCGGGTGGAACGTGAAGCCCTGGAAGATCCTTTTGTTGCGCAAGCGCTGGCCGGTTTGAGCGAGTCGCCAAGACGTTCCCGACAATCCTTATCGCTGCTGCAAAAGCAGCTGGAAACCCGTGTTGCCGGACTGGAAGACGATAAAAAGAAATCCGTGATTACCGGGCAGCGCCTGAGTATCGCCGCTACGGCAGCGCTGATTTTCATTCTGGGTGGGATTATCTTCTGGATGAAGTATAACAATAGTCAGCAGGCTAAAGCGCCGGCCGTTGTAGAAGTGAATTTAGACCCGGCACATGTGCTTGATCGCATGAAGCCTCAGGTGGGCTGGCCCGCATATTTCACTTACCTGAAGGAAAACAATCAGCTCACGAGGCAGGAGAGGTTGGGTAAAACAGTGGGCGTTTCATTCACAATCGGCAAAGATGGTCGGCCAGCGAATGTAAAGATAGATAAGAGCCTGGGCGCTACTTACGATAAGGAAGCCCTAAGACTAATAAAAGCCGGACCAGCTTGGGAGGTCCCTACTGATCCGGCTCATAAGATAAAGTTGAGTATCGATTTTTAAACCTGCTGATGCAGGTTTTTTATTATAAGATTACGTAGTGTACGAAGGCGTAAGTTAGACCTGCAAGGGTAGCCGATACTGGAATGGTTAATACCCATGCCCATAAAAGACTTACCGTTACACCCCAGCGAACAGCAGATACCCTTTTCAGGAGACCTACACCGACGATTGAACCTGTAATAGTGTGGGTGGTAGAAACCGGGATACCGAAGTGTTCGGTGATACCCAGGGTAACTGCACCTGCAGATTCAGCAGCAACACCTTCAAAGGCATTCACTTTGGTGATTTTAGAACCCATTGTTTTAACGATTTTCCAGCCACCGCTCATGGTACCTAGGCCGATTGCGGCGTAGCAACTGATTGGAATCCATTCTGGCATTACATCACCAGGGCTTAGCACTTTTGCAGAGATCATGGCTACATAAATGATACCCATAACTTTCTGTGCATCGTTACCACCGTGTGTAAAGCTTAGTGCCGCAGATGAGATCAGCTGAAGGCGTTTAAACCATTTTTCTGCGGTAGAAGGTCTGGCATTTTTGGAGATGTGCATGATGATGATGGAGATCAATACGGAGATGATCATACCAATAACCGGAGCAAGCACGATAAAAGCAACAACTTTTAAGATTGGTGCAAAGTTAACTGCTGCGAAGGCACTGGTGCCCATGGTTAAGGCTTTGGCCATACCTGCGCCGGCAAAACCGCCAATCAGGGTATGTGATGAACTTGAAGGTACACCAAACCACCAGGTGAAAAGGTTCCATGCAATTGCAGCAAGGAGGCCGGATAATATCACCTCAAGGGTAATGAACTCTTCAAATACGGTTTTAGCAATGGTGTTGGCTACTTTGTGATCTGTAAATACAAAGTAGGCAGCCATGTTGAAGGCGGCAGCCCACAATACGGCCTGAAAAGGGGAGAGTACCTTGGTAGATACAATGGTTGCGATCGAGTTTGCTGCATCGTGGAATCCGTTGATATAGTCAAACGCAATTGCAAGTACAATTACTACAACCAATAAGGTAGTTATCATTTTACTTTGTTTTAAGCGTTTTTAACCAAAATGGATTCCAGCACATTCGCTGCATCCTCACATTTATCTGTCGCCATTTCCAGGGTCTGCAGCACTTCTTTTTGCTTGATCAGTTCAATGGCATTGGTTTCAAATTCAAATAAACGTGCAATGGCAAGGTTACATACATAATCTGCCTGGTTTTCGCCGCTGTTGATCCTTACACAGGCATCAGCGATAACCCTGATGTTTTTAAAGCTTCTCAATTCTTTGATCGCTTTTTCAAGGTCGGTACACATTTCTACCAGCAGTTCTGCAAGTTTGATCATCGCATCGCCGATGTTGGTGATGGCATATAACTCAATGTTGCTTGCAGAAGCATGGATATAATCTGCGATATCATCTACTGCGCTCGCCAGCGCGTGAATATCTTCACGGTCGAATGGCGTGATAAAGTTTTTACTCAGCTCAAGAAATATGGAGTGTGTAATGTCGTCGCCAACATGTTCCAGGCGCTCAATTTCTTTGATGTGTTCTTTTCTTTTTTCCAGGTCTGTGGTGCTTAGTGCAAGTAGTAAAGCTTCAGAGATCCTTAGGATGTTACTTCCTGCCTGCTCGAATAGTGGCTGGAATTTTTTGTCTTTTGGAGTAAAGAACTTAAAAAGGTTGTTCATTGTATGTGTTTTTAAAAACTTAAAATACAATGCAAAAGTAGGCGCTCAATGTTAAGTTAATGTTAACACTACACATTAATGTAATTTGGGTAGGAGAATACTGGCGGGTGAATGGCAAGATGACGCTGAAGGCACAATAGGGTGGGGTGTTAGTTCATCATGTTTCATTAGAATCGATCATTGAAGAATAACCTTCATCTTGGTTAGATACTCCAGGTTGTTAATAAAATTATTGTGCCCTTCACCGATCAGAGTGATTAATTTATCTCCTTTTTTAAAGAACGCACTCAACTTTTTGGAGGACCCATAGTAAATAGCATCATCACTATCTCCATGAAAAATGGTTACGGGCGCCTTTATTTTTGGAAGAAATTCAAAAGTCTTGAACTGAAAGTTAAAATTTGAAGTATTTATTTCTGGTGCGAGGTTATATATCCAATCTGATACGCTGTAATAAGGTGCCTGTAATATCACGGCCTTTGGATTGTTGTTACACGCCAGTATCGCGGCAGGTCCTGTACCCATCGATTGGCCTATGATAACAATTCTTGACTCGTCGTAATTTTCTTTTAATTTGTTGTAAGCCATCTGAACATCACAAGACAATTGCCGTTCGTCGGTGACAATGCTTCCGCTTTTCCCATAGCCTCGATAGTCAAGAATGAAAATATCATAATCAAAATCATTATAAATAGGTGCTAGCTTCCCCCAGACGTTTAGTGCATCATTACTTCCATGTAAATAAAATATAAGTCCCTTGGAATGATATACCTTAAACAATAAGCCATTTAGTTGATAGCCATCGACTGTAGAGATGTTTATTTCAGTGAATGGTGTGGAGAATTTGAAAGCGAAGTCTTTATCGAGTTTATAACCTTTAAAAAATTGCCGTTCTAATTCTTTCGCTACATCTGCCTTTTTTTCTTTGTCTCCTCCTTGTCCGTAGGAGAACTGACTGAGCATTTGTAAGAGTAATATTGAAAGTAGCAATCTCATAATGTTAGCTTATGTTAAAGTTATTGGAAATGAATATTGCAGTAGGTAAATTTAAGAAACCTGTTCAAATGATGAAGTTCCTAAGATTTACACCATTTCTCCTACTATTTTGTATGCAATATTCTGCTAAAGCGCAAATTGGTCAGGAGTATCAAGAAATAAAGAAGTCTGCAGATAGCTTAGCTAAAATCGAAGAGTTTCCTAAAGCCGAGGCATTGTACCTAAAAGCCTTAAAGGTTTGTAACCAGAATCCCTTTTTACGTATAAATCTAGCCTCTTTGTATTTAAAAATGCAGAATACAGATGAGGCAAAGAAGTTTATGGAATCAGCTGTTGTTTTAGGTGCCGATATGGATATGTTACTTCAAGATGTTCATATCAATAATTACCTGAGCATTAACCAAGAACAATATGCCAGATATAGTTTTCTTGGCAATCGACAAAATGCGCTGATACAACTTGAAGATAGATCCACTTGGATTGACGATTTTAGAAAAAGATTTTAGATCTCCTGAAAAATTAGGAAAACAAATCTAAGTTAGTTTTGCCTTTGTGTTTGCAGGCAAGCTTGATCTTGTTTAAACTTTTCAAAAGAACGTTTAATGTAGGCCAATAGATCATAATCTGACCATGTTGTTATTTGCTCAGCTTTAGGCATGTAGTCTGTTTTAAATTTCTCAAGTTCAATATCGCTGATGCCGGGTAAGACAGAGTTAATTACATCATCATTGAATCGCATGGAGACTTCCGAATATTCAATTTCTGCCTTGGCATATTTCTGCAGTCTTCTTGCTCTTTTGCTATCCTTACTAAACAGCTCATAGAAAAAGGTAACCGGGCTTCCACCGAAAGGTGAAAGCAGATAGATAGGCGGTTTTCCCTTGAAAAAGATTCCTTTGTCCCGGTAAGAATCCTCTAAGTCTTTCATTGTAGCTTTCATACTTTGGCCTCTTATCGTTACCTCAGAGAGCTCGTTAATACGGGATAGGGATACCTGTATGTTTTTAGAAGTGTTTGGGATTAGCATCTGTTCTTGATAATTAACCTTGCTAACGAGGATTGTATCGTGTGCTGAGGCAGGTATCGTAAACTGGCCTAATGAGTCTGTAAAGGTAGTAGCTTTTGTTACTTTATTGAATACAGTTGCATTGCTTATTCTAGTGCTTGCGCCATGCTCTACAACTACACCTTGCACAGTCTTTGTAAGCTGAGCCTGACAATTCTCGTAAGCAAATATGAGAAGAACCACTATGATCCGGACCGCAGCTTTTTTAACTAGCATAACTTATAAAAATAAATGGGGACTTAGTTTAGCAATTTACCATCTGATCTACTTTAAAGCACGTTAGTATTAGAGTTTTAACCTTTTTTAACCAATCTACATCTTCTTGGCGTTCAGCTCATATCGGTAAAACAGGTGAATAGCTTAGTTTCATGTCATCAGCCAGTTACCACAAAGAAAACTTCTAAGTGTTGATTAGATAAATATGTACAACGCAAGCCACATTTTTATGTATTTTAATGATGATTATGAAAGCGGTAACAATCTCGTCTTTAAGGACGAACATGAAACATTACTTCGATGAAGTGAGTGCAACACAGGAAGTTCTGATTATACCTCGCAATAATAATGAGGAGGATGCTGTTGTGGTAATTTCGATTAAAGAATATAACGCCCTTACTGAAACTGCACATCTAATGTCAACTGATGCTAATCGTAAACGTCTTGAACGGTCTATTGATAATTTAAAGTAATACCATATCCTTTACATCAGATGACGAATTTCCAGTGGAAGTATAAGATATGGATTTAGTTTTTACACCTGAAACTTGAATTCACGATTGTCCAGCGCCGATTTCATTATCATGATAAACAGTTGATTTTGATCAGTCTTGCGTCTGATGTCTGGTATGCACCTGAAATACCCCTAAATGCTAGTGGTTTTATCAAAATATACAATCAGGTCGAAGTTCTTTGAGATGGATCGTTTTTCTCCTTCGGGAATGCTCCAGGCCCCGATATTTCTCATGTTAAGCGGTTTTTCTAAAAAGTCCTTTAAAATTGGATCTTTCGAGGCAACCTCAATGTCTAGGATGAAATTCTTGAATTTGCATTGCGTGAAAAAATATTCATACCAATGATCAGACTTAACTGCTGGGTAGTAGTGTGGTTGAAAGCCTAAAAGAGGTTTATTCCTGGCTACATAAATATTCACATAGGCTTTTCCACTGTTGAAATCGGTGCCGATCACGTAGTACTTAGGACCGAACTTCTTGTCTAGTTGCGTTCCAAGTGTTGGGTAATTATAAGATTCCGTCTTTTTGAGGTGGCCGTTATGCGCCCAAACAATCAGTTTCCGGTGCTTTGCCCGCTCTTTTATCCATTCTGCATTTTTAGCCATATAGCTGTCTCGATAACCGCGCTTTGCGTCAGTGTCGTTAAGTTGTTCTAGCATTTCCAGGTATTGCCTGTTGATGTCAGACAGTGATAGGGCCTGTAGTTTTAATACGACTGCCTTAACTGCTTTGACCTCCTCCTTGGTTATTTTGCTGTTAAAGGGTTTTGCCAGATAGGCGGTCATCAAGCCTTTATCTGAGCTATCGAGATCTGGAAAGGTCGCTAACATCTTGTTGAATATGTTGGTGTAGTTCCTTAACTCCAGCCCATAGACATGGACTTTATCTGAAGCGATCTTGTCACGATTATACCGCTTAAGCCATTCAATCATTGAATTGTTGGTCATCCTTATTGCGGTGCCAGCTGCGGGAATTATGCTGTCAGTTTTACCAGTGATGTAGTTGTCTATGTGTTCTATGGCTATAAAGTCGGCTTCAAAAGCAATTGCTCTGTACCCGAGGTTAGTGACTAAGAACCTCGCTAAACGATCTTTGTAATCAAAAACTTCGGCCGTGCCGTGCGTAACTTCCCCAAGGGCAATTATTTCTTTACTTTTTAGGGTCTCCTGCAGAAAATTGATGTCATTAAAACTACTGTCGCCCTTAAGGATTTCAATAGGCCTGATTGCGCTATTGAGACTTTCGACGATTGCATTATTGTTTTGTTGAGCAAATACTGGAATTGAGGTAAGTACCATTAAAGCCAATGCAAGCACGCAGGTATTTTTAGTCATCGTTATCGTGTTTGAAAGCTAAACTAAGTATTGTACGGGCATGGATATTTAATTTAACATAGATTAACGCTCTGGCTCAGGCATTCATATGATTAATAACAGGTTGCCCTATTGCTTTCCTATGATGACGAGTAGATCTTCTGCGTTTGCTGCTATGATATCCAGGTATCCTCAACTTTGATGATTTCCCATTTATAATCGGACTTCCTTATCGTGACACGATACCCTAACCCACATTTCAGGCCACAATAATAGCCTACATCTAAGAATCCCTTTTCTCTTTTAGCGTCAAAGGTGATGTGAGAAAAAGCCAAGACGCCTGCAAACTTAGGATACTTAGCGGTCCAGTTCTCATAGTCGGATGTTGCAGGGAGTTCTGAGAGGTGTTTAAAGATAAATTTGCGACTATTATAAGGGTTTAATGCTGTATTTTCATTGATGGGGCCGCCATTTTTGATCGCAATGATGAGATTTATTGTGTCAATTCTTAGGGCTGCAAGGGTGGTTTCATGATCAATGTCTCTTTTATGTTGTTCAATGGAGTCCAGTGCAATTGGATGCTCAGATTGATCATAAAAAAGAGGCGCGCTTGCCGGAAAACTGGTATAAAGTCTTCTATCCTCGTAAGTTGAATCAACGACCTTTAAGAATATTTCACTCAATACATCTTGTTCAAACTGCTTATCGCTGATCTTCTTTTCGCAGCTAAGGAGTGTAGAAATAACCATAAAAAGGGCGAGGCATGTTCGATTCATAATTTAAATGTTCTTTAAGCTATGATGCAATTGCGTGTCAATTCCATAAAAAAAAGCATATCAGTAGCATTGCAGCTTACAAGTATTAGCATGGCCGCCGAGGTGTAGATAAGCAATGTAAGAGAAATCGCTAGCTCTTCTTTTCTAGGGTAAAGGCAAAGGTTGTCCCGATTTGTAAAGTGCTTCTAACGGAAATGATTTGCTGATGGGCTTCCAGGATATGTTTTACGATGGCAAGGCCCAGACCGGTGCCGCCAACTTCCCGGGCACGGTGCGAGTCTACACGGTAGAACCGTTCAAACAGGCGCGGCAGGTGTTTTTCATCAATCCCAATGCCGTCGTCGGTAACTTCAATAAGATATTGATCGTGTAGTTCGAAAATCTTTATGGCGGTTGAGCCATGTTCTTTTCCGTACTTCAGGGAATTCTGAATCAGGTTGATCATGACCTGACGGATCTTTTCCCGATCTGCCCATACCATTGCAGGTGTGGAATATTTCTCTTTGAATGACAGGACAATTCCTTTTGCTTTCGCCTTATCTTCCATCCCATCCATGATTTCCCTTGCAAGGTGTACAAAGTCAAACTTCTCATAGTTGATTGGGATTTCTCCGCTTTCCAGCTTAGAGATGGAATCCAGGTCGTTGATCAGGTAGCTCAGGCGTTCTACGTTCTTGCCGGCTTTCGTAAGGAAGTTCTTCGCCGTTTCCGGATCATCATGCAGGCAGTCGCATGCGGTTTCTACATAGCCTTGAATGGCGAATAATGGTGTTTTAAATTCATGAGAAACGTTGGAGAGGAACTCCCGTCTAAATTGCTCCTGCTTTTTCAGTAAGTCGATCTCTTTCTTTTTCTCCCTTGCCCACTCTTTTACTTCGTATTCCACATCATTTATGGGGTCGCCACTTACGTATTCTCCAAGCGCATCTTTAAGGTCCTTACCCAGCTTCAAGTTGTGGATAAGCTTATAGATGAGCTTAATCTTAGAATAAATGTACTTCTCCAGTAGGTAATAGAAAACGACAAAGCTGGTGATGAAAGATATGCCAAAGGAGACAAGCATATAATAAAGACTGCCCTGAAAGTGGAAATTCACAAGGGCGATAGAGATGGCTACTACAGTGGCCGTTATTAATACGAGGACGCTCAACTTCATGCCTGAAAGCTACGAGTATTATTTAGATTTCAGATAAAGTGCAAATGATGTTTACATCAAATTTCTACCTGTTTTTCAGTGAGGTATTTCCAGTATCGTTTGGGTACATGCTGCACGTGAAGCTTGGTGTTTTTGCGTGCCGGTATGTTGGTGCTTTTGAAGTAATCTTTCCATAGCAGCGCATATAGGTTTTCCTTCTCCGAAAGTACGTCGGGTTTGCTGTTCATCAGATTACTCTCTTCTTCCCTTTGCATGGTGATCTCTTCCAGCGTATTCAAATCGAAGAACAAGCCATAGTGACGCTTTAAATCATAAATGATCCATTGCTGATCCTGGTACCGGTTGCGGAAGTGCTTCCCAATGAGGGGTAGTACATTGAAATCGGGATCAATGCCACAGTAGAAGATGCCATCAGCTGCATGCTGGAAGCGGATAAAGGCTTCCATACGGTGCTTCTCACGCTCTACCTTACGTGCCGTTTGTGCCACTTCCAGCACATGTTCATTGCCGTAGTTCATTTCTGCGCCCGGTGGATTTTGAAACAGGTAGCAGATCAGTTGAAACAGGTGTTGATGTACTTCAGGCTTCTCGGACAGGTATGCGCAGGTGAGGCGCCGGATCCAGCCTTTCTCCAGCCTTTGCTGAAGTCCCTTCCAAACTCTTGCAGCTTGTTGCTCGCTGGAAATGATGGTCCTGCATTGCTCAAATGCATCTGGCTGATGTAAGGCCTGGTTCCGTAACACGACTGCACCCGGTTGGCGTTCGAACCACTCGAATACGGCCGTAAGCAGGCCTTCCATACTGCCATCAAAAAGGTAGGTCTGCATTAAAACAGGATTAGCTGGTTGGTATCGTGCTTCAGATACTTGCTCTGGCTCTCTGCAAGGATGAAAGACTTGATTTGCGTACTCTGATAGTCCTTCAACTGGTAAGGGCTGTCCGCACATTTGATGAAGTGCCTTGCGCGATTATAAGCCACACCGATCTTCTTAAGCTGGTCGGTCCTTAACTTCCCAAACTTCCGTGCCTGTACGATTTTCTTCGCGGAGTTGACACCAATGCCCGGCACCCGCAGGATCATTTTATAATTGGCAACATTGATGTCAATAGGAAAGTAATGCATGTTGCGTAGTGCCCAGCTAAGCTTGGGATCTATGTCGATGTCCAGGTGGGGATTGGCATCGTTAAGCAGTTCATTGACGTTGAAGCCGTAGAAGCGCATAAGCCAGTCGGTCTGATATAGTCTGTTTTCACGGATGAGTGGCGGCTGACTGCCTAACATTGGCAGCCGGTTATCATTGCTGATGGGGATATAGCCGGAATAGTAAACGCGCTTTAAGGAAAAGTTCTTGTAAAAGGTATCCGCCGTTTGCATGATGTCTTTGTCCGTCTCTGGTGTTGCACCGATGACCATCTGCGTGCTTTGCCCTGCCGGCACGAACTTGGGAACACTCTTAATCAGCTTCTTTTCTTCTTTGAACTGCACGATCTGCCTTTGCACCATACCCAATGGATCGATAACCTCCTGGTGTGACTTATCGGGGGCAAGGAGTTTCAACCCACTTTCGGTTGGCATTTCCAGATTGATGCTCATACGATCAGCATACATGCCCGCTTCGCGGATCAGATCTTCACTTGCGCCAGGAATGGTTTTCAGGTGTATGTAGCCGTTAAACCGCTCTTCTAACCGCAGTTTCTTAACGACGCGTAGTAGCCGTTCCATGGTAAAGTCCGCATTCTTAAAGATACCGGAGCTTAGAAACAAACCCTCAATGAAGTTTCTGCGATAGAAGTTCATAGTCAGTTCTACCACCTCTTCAACCGTGAAAGCGGCACGCTGAATGTCGTTGCTTTTACGTGAAACGCAGTATGCGCAATCGAAAATACAGTGATTGGTGAGTAGAATCTTCAGGAGGGATACACAGCGGCCATCTTCTGTGTAGGTGTGGCAGATGCCGGAAGCATGGCTGTTGCCAAGGCCTTTGTTGTCATTCTTACGGGTTCCGCCACTGGAGGAACAGGAAACATCATACTTTGCTGCATCAGCAAGAATATTCAGCTTTTCTCTTATACGTTCAGACATAGCTTAACTATTTGCTAACAAAGATAGCAATAAAAGCTAAGAATATTAGCGTGTTATAATTTTCCGTCCCACTCTTTGTAGAATTGGTCCAGATAGTTAAGCATGAAATCGTGTCTTTGTTGTGCCATTGCCTTACCTGCTGCGGTATTCATCAAGTCTTTCAATAGTAGCAGTTTCTCGTAGAAGTGGTTTATGGTGGGCGCCGTGGTGTTTTTGTAAGCTTCCTTGCTCATGTTTTCCACAAATGGGATGGCTGGATCATAAAGCACCCGGTTTTTAAATCCACCGTAGGTGAAAGCACGGGCAATGCCTATAGCGCCAATGGCATCCAGGCGATCGGCATCCTGCACCACCTCCAGCTCGTGGGAGTGGAAGGTCACCGTACCCAAGCTGGCCTTGTAGCTCATGTTCAGGATAATTTGCTGTACATGTTCAATGATCTCTGGCGCCAGGTTCAGGCTTTGCATGAATTCGCCTGCAATGCGCGGCCCAATGGTTTCGTCGCCATTGTTGAACTTGCTGTCGGCAATGTCGTGCAACAAGGCCGCAAGTGAAACAATCAGGCTGTCTGCCTTTTCAGATGCATTTATGGTTAAAGCAGTTTTATAGACGCGCTCAATATGAAACCAGTCGTGCCCGGCTTCTGCGCCTGCTAAAGTCTGTTTTACAAAAGCGATGGTCTGCTGAATGATTTCTTGTTCTTGCATGCGATTGGCTTCGATTTAAAGATCCTTTACCGGACGTTCGCCTTCTGGTCTGCGGCTACCGCTGTACAATTCATATTCCAGCATGCGGCAATCCAGCTTTCCATTGTAGAACTCCAGTTTGCGAGCCGCCTTTAGGCCGATCTTTTTGGCTAAATCAGGGTTTCCGGTAAAGATGTAACCGGTATAACCCTTACATTCTTTCTTCATGAAATCACCAATACGTTTGTAGGTGAGCTCCAGTTGCGAATGTACACCCAATCGCTCGCCATATTCCGGGTTGAATACCACAACGCCATTTTCTTCCTGCGGAACAGGGGTGTCTGCGAAATCACAAACTTCAAAAGTGATCAGGGTATCTACACCAGCGGTCTTCGCATTTCTGCGTGTAACTTCCACGGCATCTTCAGAGATATCGGAAGCGACAATCTTCAGGTCCAGATTTTTGATGACCTGATCTTTAAGAATCCGGCGTTCCGCGAAAAATTCCTGTTCGTCGTAACCCATGATGTGCATGAAACCGTAGTTCATGCGGTACAAGCCCGGGCGACGGTTGGTTGCAAGTAATGCAGCTTCGATGGCTAAGGTTCCGGAACCACACATCGGATTGATGAATGGCGACTTCTGGTCCCATTTGGTGCTCATAACTACACCGGCAGCAAGGGCTTCCAGCATTGGCGCTTTTCCAGGGATTTTACGGTAGCCGTGTTTGGCTAGCGTTTCTCCGGAAGTATCGATGAAGATGTCTGCGTTTTCATCTTTCCAGTAAAGGTGTATAACGGTCTTATTGGCGTCGGCACCGGAATTCGGGCGAATGTCCTTTTTCTCCTTGATGCGATCGACAATAGCGTCTTTAACTTTCAGGTTGGTAAACAGTGGGGTGGTGATGGTTTCGTTATCCACATTTGAAGTAACCGAGAAATAGCCGGAGAAATCGATAAGTTCTTCCCACGGCATATCCACCACTTCACGATAAAGTTCTTCCGGGCTGTTGATTTTGAAACTTCTAAGGTGATACAGGATCTGACTGGCGCAGCGGAGGTTTAAATTGAGCTTTATACACTCGGTGAGGGTGATGTTGAGCTCAACGCCTGTTGGGAAAGACCGGATAATGGTGAAACCCAATGCGGAAACCTCATCGGCAAGGTAGCTCGAAAGCCGCTTGTTACAGGTTATGATAACCTTACTTTTGTTGTGGAAAACTTGCATAATTATTGCGCGAAGTTATCAATAAAATTATAGACATTTGAACTTGCAAGAAGAATAAAAGCGTATTTGTTATGGAAATTAAAGGAAGAGTGCACGAGATCGGAGCGGTACAGCAAATCAGTGAAACGTTTAAAAAACGTGACCTGATTGTAGAGTATGCAGAAAATCCGACCTATCCGGAATATTTAAGATTTGAAGCCATGCAGGATAAAACCTCTTTGTTTGACGGCTTAAAAGTTGGAGATGAAGTTGAAGTATCTTTCAACCTGCGCGGACGTGCCTGGACAGATAAGACAGGAAAGACATCTTACTTTAACAGTATGATCGTTTGGAGAATTAATACAATTAGCAATAATGCAGGCGCAGGTGCTACACCTGACTATGCACCGCCGATTGACCTGAGCAGCAAGCCAGGCGACGACGATGATTTGCCTTTCTAAGACCTTTTTAAGGAAACAATTTTAGTGCGAAAGCCGGGCGGGTCCCGGCTTTTTTTATGCGTTAAAAAATGTTAAATTAAATACATTCCGTTGTGGCTTCCTTAATTTTACCTGAGCATAATGAAGAAAAGGAATTTTTGGTTTATCACCGGACTGATGACAGTAGCCTTGCTGGGGGTTGTTGTAATGCAATTGTATTACATCAAGCAGGCGTATAGTCTCAATTCCCAGCTGTTTGAGCAGAATGTAAACCAAGCCCTTAGTCAGGTGGTGAGCAAAGTGCAGCGTCGTTATGCTTACAAGCACTACAACAAGAAAGATGTAGAGTGGCGCAGCAAACGCCGCACCGACCGCGCCAACCAGATCAAAGCCATTGCTGAACTTAAAGAACAGCAGCTAAAAGACGAGCGCGAGCGTCGGTTCAATCAGCAGAAGCGGGTACTTGCCGACCTGAATTTCCAGGATAGTGTGATCCGTGCAGAATTCCTTTATCCCACCATCGTCTCTGAAGCTGAATTCGTCGCCCTTGGCGATCAGGAGAAAACACCGCTGAACTTCGATGTAAGCATCGGTCTGGATGAAAACTTCAACATGATTAATGGTAAAATGCGGAATACCTTTAAACAGGAGACGGCAAAAACCTTCACCATGGGGCTGAGTAAGCTGCCAGATAGTATCCGCTACCTTGCGTATAGCAAAGTGGATGGGCGACCATACAAGATCTCCCTGCCAAGTGTTGACGCGGGATTAGCAGCAAAGTTCAGAAGTGAGGAAGCGATAGCGGAAAGACGGTATCAGGAAAGTTTAAAGCAACTGGAATCTGACACCTCCTGGCTCTACAATACAGACGATGTAGATGTGGTGGAAGAGGCGGCCAAGGAAATGCACAATGTGAACGAACCGCTTACGCAGCGGATCTCCAAGGATGTGCTGGACACCTTAATTCGGAAGGAACTGCTCAACAAAAACATTACGTTGGATTATGATTTTTGGGTGAAACTGGCGAAACGTGACTCTGTGCTCTATAGTAAAGCCTCCAACCCAATTGATGAGGTGGTGCCGGCAAATACGTTTAAGACAACCTTATTCAACGACATCATCCGCGACCCGGGCATGTTATACCTCAGCTTCCCTGATAAGAATGTCGCCATATTTAACACCATGCGGGTGACTATGGCCTCTTCAGGCATCCTGCTGCTGGTACTTTTGTTTATTTTCTCCTACACCTTATATACCATACTGCGGCAGAAGAAGGTTTCTGAAATGAAGAACGACTTCATTAACAACATGACGCACGAGTTTAAAACGCCTGTGGCGACCATCATGATTGCCAGTGAGGCCTTGAAAGATCCGGAAGTGGTGGAAGATACGAATCGCATTAACAGACTTGCCGGCATCATTTACGATGAAAACGTTCGCCTGGGCAATCATATTGAACGGGTGCTAAGCATCGCCAGGCTGGAGAAAAACGAGCTGCAGCTGCAAAGAGATGCGGTAGACATGAACGATCTGATTGTGGCGGTTACCGAAAGTATGCACCTGCAACTTCAGAAACATGGCGCAACCTTAACGCTGAACCTGGATGCAGCGCAATCGACCATCATTGGCGATGAACTGCATTTGTCGAACGTGCTGTACAACCTGATCGACAATGCGATCAAGTACAGCGCCGATGCGCCACAGATTACCTGCAGCACACGCAATACGGAAAGGAACCTGATTATAGAGGTGGCTGACCAGGGCATCGGGATTACGAAAGAACATTCCAAGCGGATCTTCGATCAGTTTTACCGCGTGCCGACAGGGAATTTGCATGATGTAAAAGGCTTTGGTCTTGGCCTGAACTACGTTCAGGATATTGTGAAACAACTGAGTGGTACAATTAAAGTACAGAGCGAGAAAGACAAGGGCACGGTGTTTATCATTACTTTGCCGCTGATCAAATAACGGAAAACCAGCACAAGCCTGCGTATTTGTTAATTTAGCAGATCGCATTGAGCCATATCACTCCAATATAAACTGTCCGATGAAAAAAATCTTATTAGTAGAAGACGATCCGAACCTTGGTATTTTACTGCAGGAATACCTGCAGCTGAAGGGTAAATTTGATGTGGTACTGACCACGGATGGTGATGAAGGACTTAGGGCGTTTAACAAACATAAGTTCGACCTGTGCATCCTGGATGTGATGATGCCGAAAAAGGATGGTTTTACATTGGGCAAGGAGATTCGGGCGATAGATGAGCATGTGCCGATCATTTTTGCTACCGCAAAGGCCATGATGGAGGATAAAGCTTCGGCCTACAACCTGGGCGGCGATGATTACATTACAAAACCTTTCCGGATTGAAGAGTTGTTGCTGCGGATAAATGCATTGCTGAAAAGGGTTGCTGCAAAAGAGCCGGAACAGCGCGGCCCATTGCAGACGCAGTTTGAGATTGGTAAGTACACGTTCGACTTTACCACACAGATGATTTATTTCAACGGTCAGCAGCAGAAACTGTCGACCAAGGAAGCGGCATTGTTGCAGTTGCTGTGTTTGAACAAGAACTCGGTCCTGACTCGTGAAGAAGCGCTTTTAAGCATCTGGCATGATGACAATTACTTCAACGGTCGGAGTATGGACGTGTTTTTAAGTAAGCTACGTAAGTATTTGAAGGAAGATCCGAATGTAGAGATATTGAATGTTCACGGTAAGGGTTATAAATTATTGGTTAATTAACAGCTGCGGTTTGTTTGCTGCTGGCGGTATAATAAGTAAATTCGAAACAAGACATCCTTTGATGTTAAAATCATTAAATTTATGAGTATGAGCGAATTGATCTTTTTAGTGGAGGAAGATTTAGAAGGGGGGTACACTGCTAAATCTTTAGGTACGTCCATCTTTACAGATGGAGATACCTTAGAGGCCTTGAAGGTAAACATCAAAGAGGCTGTGCATTGTCATTTCGAAGAAGAGAATCTTCCTAAAATAATTCGTTTGCATCTCGTAAAAGAAGAAATCTTAACCCTCTAATTTTTTGAAAACACTTAGAAATCTTTCATCAGCTGATTTGATTAAGATTTTGAGTCAATTTGGCTACGAAGTCTCTCGCCAAAATAACAATCCCAAATCATGATCCTCTGAAAATAGGGACGCTATCCGCGATTTTGAATGACGTAGCTACTCATTTGAAGATCTCCAAAAATGATATCCTAAAAAGTAACAGTTAAGCGGTATAATTAGGATAGGCAGATTAGCGTTAAGAAGGTGTAATTGTTGATGCATCAGCATGCATTAAACGTCAATAATCTTTAGCATCTTTCAGGATGAAATTACCTTCGCTGCTTTCCCTCTGGGCAGAAACGATGGCGGTATTCCGCCGCTTTCCATTACAGGTTCTGGTTACGTTGATTGCGGTAGCGGTCTGTATTCTGAAGATTGAAAACCCCTCGCTGACTTACCTCGATAAACTTCTGGCATGTTGCAACTTCTCGCTGACGCTGTTGCTTGCTGCGGATCTTTTTGCGGAGACCCATTTATGGTCCGAGGCAAAGAAATGGGGACTGCGGATCATAGTCTTGGTTTTTTGCGGATTGTTGTATGCGGTGTTAGATCCCAATCTGTATGAAGCCGACCTGTTCCGGATTCTCCTGCTGGGATTTCCTTTCCACTTACTGGTGTCCTTCGCCCCATTCATTGGACGGGGAACTGTAACCGGCTTTTGGGTTTATAATGAGCGTCTGTTCCTGCAGATTGTTACTGCCGGCATCTTTTCTTTCGTGCTGACCATTGGTTTATATATCGCTTTTGCATCTACAGAAGCCCTGTTTGATTTAAAATCATCCGGTCATGTGTATGGTTACATTGTTTCCGTAACGATGGTTGGGTTCATGACTATTTTCTTTTTATCCGGAATACCGAAAGACTTCAGGCAACTTGATGAAGTACCTCAGGAATATCCTAAATGGCTGAAAATCTTTACACAGTATGTGCTAATACCACTGCTAAGTGTTTATTTGCTTATTCTGTTGGTTTATGAGGCCAAGATTCTCATTGCCTGGCAGCTGCCGAAAGGCTATGTCTCCATGCTGATTTTGGGTTATGCAGTGGCCGGTATATTGTCGCTGCTGCTCGTCTACCCGATCCGGAACCGGGAAGGGAATGGCTGGATGAGCATCTTCTCGCGCTTTTTCTATGTGATGATGGTGCCATTGGTGGCTTTGCTGTTGCTGGCCGTTTGGAAGCGCGTTTCGATTTACGGCATCACGGAAGCCAGGTATGTCTTGATCTTACTTGCACTATGGCTAACGATAATCACGGTATATAGCCTTTTTAGTAAAAAGCAGAACATCCGGTTGATACCGATAAGCTTGTGTATCCTGGCGCTGCTCGCAGTCTATGGGCCCCAAAGCGCCTTTTCAGTATCTAAATATTCCCAAACGAAGCGGCTGGGGCGAATGATGAAGCAGCAAACTGATTTTGCAAAAAAGGAGAAAGCAGAAATCATCAAGTATCTGGTTACGTATCATGGGATTTTGGCCTTGCAGGATTTTACAGACCGGGACCTTAAGCCCTTGCAGGAGCGTTATGAGCAGCGTATTGGTAAGGTTGAAAATGAATATGCTGTGCGCTTACTGCAGGTAGATACTGCGATGGTTATATTGAATGTGCCTAAGTACGTTGATAAAAAAGCCCTGGATCGGGACGTTGCAGTCTCAGCCGGAGAGATGATTGATGTTAAGGGGTTCGATTACTATCGGCCATTGCCTGATTATACGGGTGAGGAGCAGTTTGACATGGCTGGCCACCACATCAAGATTGTTCGTGTTGGCGATACGAAAGTTAAGATCAGCATTGATGATGAGGTTAAGCTTATTGATGTTGCTTCAAGCCTTAGTAAGGTGACAGCGGACTTTAAAGCAGGTAAGTTAAAACTGCTCGAGGATAGTCAAACAGTCTATAAACTACCAGGAAATGTTAACGATATTACATTTGAAACCAGTAAGGTGGCCGGTGTGTTCCGCTTGACTTATGTTTTTGTAAATGATGGTAATGAACCTTCTACAAGGCGCTTTGATGGTTGCTTTTTGCTGCGTTCGAAAACCACTAAATAATTCAGAAGTAAGGCTGCTGTAAAGGTTAATATTGGTTTACGTTTTCTTAATTCCGGCCGGTTGACGATTTAGTTTCGTAAATTTGTGCATGACTGATTCGAATCCTGCTGAACTGGCTGCCAAATTTATCAACTACACCTCAAGGCATATTTTTCTAACAGGAAAGGCGGGAACGGGTAAGACTACTTTCCTCCGGAACTTAATTCAGGTAACGCATAAAAAAGCGGTCATTGTGGCGCCTACGGGTATTGCGGCCATTAATGCTGCGGGGGTAACGATTCACTCGCTATTCCAACTGCCCTTCGGGACTTACCTGCCTAAACAACCCGCTACGGGGGACAGTCACTATAATCAACAATACAACACCCCTAAAACCATCACGCGGCACCTGCAGATGAATGCCACCAAGCGGAAGATCTTTCTAGATCTGGAGCTTTTGATCATTGATGAGGTGAGTATGCTGCGGGCAGACTTGCTGGATGCCATTGAGATGGTGCTCCGCTATGTGCGGAAAAGCAATGAGAGTTTTGGTGGGGTACAAGTGCTTTTCATCGGCGACTTGCACCAGCTTCCACCCGTGGTGAAATCTACGGAATGGAACCTGTTGGGAGAGTTTTATAAGAGCGCTTTTTTCTTTGATGCGCTGGCGCTGCAGCAAAATCCGCCGGTTTACATTGAGCTGGAAAAGATCTACCGCCAGGCAGATGAAGTGTTCATCAGCTTGTTGAATAACCTGCGGAATAATGCAGTCACTGAAAAGGATATGGCACTGTTGAAGTCCTATTACCGGGAGAACTTTGTGCCTGATCTAAATGATAAATACATCACGCTGACCACCCACAATCAGAAGGCAGACCTGATGAACAGGAGCAGCCTGGAAGCTTTAAAGGCCCAAAGCTGGTTTTACCGATCGGAAGTGGAAGATGAATTTACCGAATCTTCTTACCCTGCAGAACATGTACTGGAGCTTAAAATCGGTGCGCAGGTAATGTTCATTAAAAATGATCCAACCCCTGAAAAGCGGTATTTCAATGGTAAAATTGCCACGGTTACGGACTTGCAGAAAGACTCCATTACGGTGCAAACGGAAGGCGTAAATGAAACGATCGTTCTGGAGAAGTATACCTGGAAGAACATCCGGTACACTACAGACAAAGTGACTAACGAAATCAAGGAAGAGGTTATCGGAAAGTTTACCCAGTACCCGATTAAGTTAGCCTGGGCGATTACGATACATAAGAGTCAGGGTTTAACCTTTGATAAGGCGATTATTGATATCGGTGGGGCTTTCGCGCCAGGCCAGATCTATGTGGCGCTGTCCAGGTTACGATCGCTTGATGGTTTGATTTTGACTTCCCTGCTTGCGGGTTCGGGTATCCGTCAGGACCCTAATGTTGACTTGTTTTCACGCAGGAAACAACAGGTAGAGGCTTTGGGCGAGCAGGTGAAGGCGGAAAGCGAACATTTCCTGCGGAATTACCTGCTGAAGTGTTTTGATCTTTCACCGCTGGACAACTATGTTTATGAGCACGTGCATTCGTACACGAAGGACATGAGTAAGTCGGCCAAGCAGAAGCATCATAAATGGGCACAGGCGCTGTTGAAAGAGCTTACCGCCCTGAAGCAGCATGCCAGCAAGTTTATGTCGCAGATTCTGCGTTTGTATCAGGACCGTACGGATGAGGGGATGGCCTTGCTGCTGGAACGTACGATTGCCGCAGAAAATTACTTCAATCCTCAGCTACAGCAAATGTCGAAGAACATCTTTGACCGCATGGAACTGGTGAAGCAGGACAAACAGGTCGTTGCGTTTTTGACGGAATTGCTCGAAATGGAGGCTTTATTTTATGAGAAGTTTAAGTCCATCCGCAAGGCTACGGCTTTACTAAAAGCGACCATGCAGCAGCAGGAGTTTACCAAGGATGATGTGAGCAAGCTGTTGAATGAGGCGGACCGTGCTTTCCAGCTGCAGAAGGTGTTTAACATGCCGAACAACACGCTCGACTTCAACGAGGTTAAAGCAAAGTCCAAAAGCAAGTCTACCAGGAAAAAGGCGGAGCCGAAAGATAAAGCGCCAAAGGTGGATACTAAAGACCTGACCTTGCAGCTGCATAAGCAAGGACTGTCCGTAGCGGAGATTGCAAAGGAACGAAAGCTTGTTGCGAGCACGGTAGAGGCGCATTTGGCACATTTTGTAGCGACGCAGGAGATTCCGGCCGCTGGGCTGATGGACAAGCGGAAGCTGCGTAAAATCATCAATGCCATCCGCGAGTTGAAGACGATGCAGCTTAATCCGATAAGGGAGCATTTGGGCAGGGATTACAGCTTTGGTGAGATTAAGATCGGCTTAGCCGCGCATTTGGCGGAGTCAGAGTAAGCGTTTCAGGTTTTCTTTTTTCAGAAAAATAATGGGACCACATTCAACATAGTTACTCATTAGTCTAGTGCTTGCATTTTAATGCTTGCAGTGCAAATGTTAGTGCTGCTAAGACTAAATCTTAATCGATCCCGAGAACACGAGCTCGGCTGGCCCACAAAGAAAAATTTCGGTAAAAGTCTGTCCGTCATAGTTGTACTCCACCCGCATATCGCCCCCTAACACCTTTATGGCTTTAGAAAAGCGCCCCGTTGTCTTAGCCTGCTTCGCTTTGGCAAGTGCTACAGCTGTTACCCCGGTACCACAAGCATAGGTTTCATCTTCCACGCCGCGCTCGAAGGTGCGGATGAAAAAATGATCGCCCTTATCTTCAATGAAGTTTACGTTGATGCCTTTTTCTTTATACGTATTGTTGTTGCGGATTCGTTTTCCTTCGGCGAAAACATCAAACGCTTCCAGGTTGCTTACTTCCAGCACATAATGTGGGGAGCCGGTATTCAGCACAAATGCTTCTTCATCTTGCTGGATATCCTGAACATCAATCATTTGAAGGTCTACCCAATTGCCAGCTTCTGAAATTTTGGCATAATGTGCGCCGTCGACTGCCAGAAAGTTCGTCTCCCTGTCGATGATGCCAAGCGCCTTTGCGAATGCAACAATGCAGCGACCACCATTTCCGCACATGCTTCCAAGGCGTCCATCGGCATTATAATAGTGCATCTCAAAATCATAAGCGGTGTGGTTCTGGAGTAGCATCAAACCGTCGGCACCGACGCCAAAGCGCCTGTTACACAGAAAGTTTACCTGTTTCTCTGTCAAATTAGAATATTCCAGACCTCTGTTGTCGATCAAAATGAAGTCGTTACCAGCGCCCTGGTATTTAAAAAAGGGTATATTGCTCATAGGGATATTTTCCTTTAACATTTTTTAACATAACGAAACAGGTTATGATGCCACAAATATCGTTTATATGGTATTAAATTTGAACTGTCAGGTTAGATAATAAAAATTAACTAAAACACATATATGAAAAAAATAGGATTAATACTGATCGCTGCGCTTGTTGGTGGTGCTTCAGCAATTGGCGCCTATAAACTTTTAGAGCGCAATTCGGAGGGAATGACGTTGGCTGAAAGGCAAAAAGTGCTGTTTGCGAACAACCCATTGAAAATATCATCAGCAGGTTCTGTAGATTTTATACAAGCGGCTTCAGCGGTTTCTCCGGCTGTAGTCCATATCCGGACCACCTTCACCAGTTCTGGTCGAAGAGCCGAGTCGCCATTTGATATGATGGAGGAGTTTTTCGGTGGCGGCGGTGGCATGCGTAGTGCACCTCGTGCGGCATCTGGTTCTGGGGTAATCCTTACACCAGACGGTTATATTGTAACCAACAACCACGTGGTTGAAAATTCATCTAAGATCGAGGTGATCCTTTCCGACAGAAGAAAAGTTGAAGCTACTGTTGTTGGGCGTGACCCGAATACTGATCTTGCTTTAATTAAAGTGGACGGCTCGAATTTACCTGTGGTTAAAATGGGTAACTCCGATGATGTGCAGGTAGGTGAGTGGGTGTTGGCCGTGGGTTTCCCATTGGATCTTCAAACAACCGTAACGGCTGGTATCGTTAGTGCTAAGGCTCGTAAAATCGGTATTCTGGACCAGGCACAACAGCCAACCCGTGAAGAATATGAAGAGTACAGAAGGACAGGAAAGCTGCCTGAACGTGCCGGAAGCAGAAGCATTGAATCTTACATTCAAACGGATGCTGCCATCAACCCTGGAAACAGCGGTGGTGCTTTGGTAAACGCAAGTGGTGAGCTGATTGGTATCAACGCTGCGATTGCATCGCAATCCGGCCGAAATGAAGGTTATGGTTTTGCGATTCCAATTAACCTTGCTAAGAAAATCTTAGAAGACTTTAAGAAATACGGTAAAGTGAAACGCGGCTATATTGGGGTTTCTTTCCGAGAACTTGATGCAGATTATGCAAAAGAACTTGGCGTAAAAGACATCAGCGGACTTTATGTGAGTGACGTGGTTCCCAATGGTGGTGGTGCCGCTGCTGGAATCAAAGCTGGTGATATCATCAAAAAAGTACAAGGTATCGAGATTTTCGATTCACCGGATCTACAAGAAAGAATCGGACGTATGAGTCCTGGCGATAAGGTAGAACTGACCATCATGAGAGATGGTAAAACCAGAGATGTAACCGTAACCCTGAAGGGTGATGAAAGCCTGGAACAGCCAAAAACAGCCGCTGCTGGTAAAGCAACCGGAACTTCTATTGAGCAACTGGGTGCTTCATTTGCACCAGCATCAACTGCGCTAAAAGCTAAATATGGCGTGAAGAGTGGTGTGGTTGTAAGTGCTGTGGCACCAGGTAAACTGTTTGATTCATTGGATCTGCCAGAAGGCATCATCATCACAACTGTAAATGGCAGACCGGTTAACAGCAGTGCTGATGTGAAAGCGGCATTACCTACATCGAAAACCGGCATGACAACCGTGACAGCAGTAGGTCCAAATGGAAACTACACTTTCAAATTTTAATAGGTTTTTTTAATTCGATGATGGGAGGCAGTGAAAACTGTCTCCCATTTTTTTGAGCTAAACTTAGAACGTTTCTAAATTAAGGTTTAAGGGGAGTTTTATAAGGCCTGCTACCGAATTAATTCTTTTATTAAATACTTTTGCCTAACAAAAAACAAAAACAATATCAAATGGCTAGTTTCGGAAACGCTTTTTCCTCTTCTATTGGAAAAAAACTAATAATGGGTATTACCGGCCTGTTTCTAATCTTATTTTTAATTGTGCATATGTTCATAAATTCATTGATCTTTTTCAATGATGGTGGACAGACATTTAACCAGGGTGCGGAGTTTATGGCACACAACTGGATTATCAGAGCAGGTGAGATCGTTCTATTTGTTGGTTTACTGGCACATATTTACCAGGGATTAAGGTTAGTGTTTGAAAACAGGGCTGCCCGTCCGGTAAAATACGCTGCTTACAACGGATCAGCAAACAGCAAATGGTATTCTCGTTCAATGGGACTATTGGGAACTTTACTCCTGATCTTCCTGATCGTGCACTTGTCTGATTTCTGGGTTGTATCTCGTTTTACCGGTATCCCTACGGAGGATGCTTTAGGTAAAGAAGACCTTTATGCTGTAATGGTTGACAAGTTCCAGAACCTTGGAATCGTGATCCTTTATGTACTTGCAATGGTTTCACTTGCATATCACTTGTTGCACGGATTTGCGTCTGCATTTCAAACCTTAGGCTGGAATCACAAGAAGTATTCGCCTATCATCAGAGCATTTGGATTTTGGTATTCCATCATCATCTCTGTGCTTTTCGCATTAATGCCTGTGGCAATCTATACAGGTATAATTAAATAATTTTAGAACGTTTAAGCTTAACAAAATGGCAGAATTGAATGCTAATATACCAGAGGGTGATTTAACAGAGAAGTGGACGAAACTTCGTTCCTCTATGCCTTTGGTAAATCCGTCAAATAAAAGAAGCATCGAGATCATCGTTGTGGGTTCTGGATTGGCTGGAGCGTCGGCTGCGGCTACGCTCGCTGAAATGGGTTATAAAGTTAAATGCTTTTGTTTCCAGGATTCGCCTCGCCGTGCGCACTCTATCGCCGCACAAGGGGGAATTAATGCTGCAAAAAACTACCAGAATGATGGTGACAGTACTTACCGTTTATTCTATGATACCATAAAAGGCGGTGACTACCGCGCTCGTGAGGCTAACGTTCACCGTTTAGCTGAAGTGAGTTCAAATATTATTGACCAGTGTGTTGCACAGGGTGTGCCTTTGGCAAGAGAATATGGCGGTCTTCTAGACAACCGTTCTTTTGGTGGTACCCAGGTTCAGCGTACATTCTATGCTGCCGGACAAACTGGTCAGCAGTTGCTACTAGGTGCATACAGCTCCCTTGAGCGTCAAATTGGAATGGGTAAAGTTGAAATGTATACCCGCCATGAAATGCTCGATGTGGTAATCATCGATGGAAAGGCTCGTGGTATCATCGCACGTAACCTGATTACCGGTGAGCTGGAAAGACACTTCGGCCATGCCGTACTAATTGCTAGTGGTGGTTACGGAAACGTATTCTACCTTTCTACAAACGCAATGGGTAGTAACGTTACTGCAGCCTGGAAAGCACACAAGAAAGGTGCATTCTTCGGTAACCCTTGCTATACGCAAATTCACCCAACCTGTATCCCGGTTTCAGGTGAGCACCAATCTAAATTAACCCTGATGTCGGAGTCGTTACGTAACGATGGACGTATCTGGGTACCTAAGAAAAAAGACGATACCCGTAAGCCTAGTGAGATCCCTGAAGATGAAAGAGATTATTACTTAGAGCGCCGTTACCCTGCTTTCGGTAACCTTGTACCACGTGACGTGGCTTCAAGAGCTGCTAAAGAGCGTTGTGATGCAGGTTATGGTGTAGGTAAATCGAAACTAGCCGTATATCTTGACTTTACCGCCAACACTGAACGTTACGGTCGTATCGAGGCAAACAAGCACAACATACACAATCCTGATAAAGCAACCTGCATGCGCTTAGGCCGTGAGGTTATCAAGGAGAAATACGGTAACCTGTTCGATATGTACAAGCAAATCACCGGAGAAGATCCATATGAATTGCCAATGCGTATATATCCTGCAGTGCACTACACCATGGGTGGTCTGTGGGTTGACTACAACCTGATGACCACAGTACCTGGTTTATATGCGTTAGGAGAGGCTAACTTCTCTGATCACGGTGCAAACCGCCTTGGTGCTTCTGCTTTAATGCAGGGTCTGGCAGATGGTTACTTTGTTATTCCTTACACCATCGGTTCTTACCTTTCAAAAGAACTGGCGACCAAGCCGATCTCTACAGATCACCCAGCTTTCGTTGAAGCAGAGAATGCTGCCAAAGCAACAATCGACAAGTTCTTATCGATCAACGGTACGAAATCTGTGGATTACTTCCATAAGAAATTAGGCAAGATCATGTGGGAGAAATGTGGTATGGCTAGAAATGCACAGGGCCTTACTGAAGCGATCGAAGAGATTCGTACGCTACGTAAGGAGTTCTGGAGCGACGTACGCGTTCCTGGTACAACCGGATCATTTAACCCGGAACTGGAGAAAGCTGGTCGTGTTGCCGACTTCATCGAACTTGGTGAATTGATGTGTATTGATGCATTGAACCGTAATGAGTCTTGCGGTGGTCACTTCAGAGAAGAGTACCAGACGCCAGAGGGTGAAGCCTTGAGAGACGACGAGAATTTTTCATATGTAGCAGCATGGGAGTATTTCGGAGATACCCAGTTCAAGCTACATAAGGAAGAACTGAAGTTTGAGAACATTAAAGTTGCTCAAAGAAGTTATAAATAACTGCTAAGTACAAAATCTCGATATCATGAGTACAGAAAATATGAATTTAACGCTGAAAGTATGGCGTCAAACAGATAATAAAGCCCAAGGTAACTTGGTAGACTATAAAGTGTCGGATGTATCACCAGACATGTCTTTCCTGGAGATGTTCGATGTATTGAATGAAGATTTAATTACCAAAGGTGATGACCCGATTGTATTTGATCATGACTGCCGTGAGGGTATTTGCGGTGCTTGTTCCATGTACATCAATGGTCGTCCGCACGGACCAAAAGAGCTGGTAACAACCTGCCAGTTGCACATGCGTTCTTTCAAAGATGGTGATACCATCGTTGTAGAGCCATGGAGAGCAAAAGCTTTCCCGGTAATCAAAGATTTAGCGGTAGACCGTACTGCTTTCGACAGAATCATTGCAGCAGGTGGTTTCATCTCTGTAAACACTGGAAATGCACAGGACGCGAATGCGATTCCTATTCCCAAATCTCAATCTGATGCTGCTTTTGAAGCTGCTGCATGTATCGCCTGTGGCGCTTGCGTAGCAACTTGTAAGAACGCATCTGCGATGCTATTCACCTCAGCCAAGATCTCTCAGCTTGCATTGTTACCTCAAGGTCAGCCAGAGCGCTACAGAAGAGCACAGAGCATGGTTGCACAGATGGATGCTGAAGGTTTCGGTAACTGTACCAATACAGGTGCATGTGAGGCGGAATGCCCGAAAGGAATCTCCCTTGAAAACATCGCGAGAATGAACAGAGACTTTTACCACGCTAAATTTGTTTCTCAAGAAGAAGTTTAGTAAATTTAGTAATCGAGACAAGGTTAACATAAAAAACCCCGACCAGTATGCTGGCCGGGGTTTTCTTTTGTCTTGCACTTATCTGGCGATCAGATACATCACCCGGATACATTAATTATTTCGTGGGTTTCTTCATGGTGATGCTTATCGTGCCGCCCGATTCACTGCTAGCGTCTTTAGCTTTTTCCACGTGAACGCTTTCAATATCGTTGGGACTGATTTTCTCCAGGTCCTGCTTGGTTGCAGGCACACCATCAATAATGTATTTAGGTTCTTTGCCGTTGGTTGTAGTTACCGTTTTGAACTCCCCATTCATCTGCTTTCCATTAACGGTAACGACCACATTGCTCACCTTTCCTTTAGTTTCTGGTAGATTCGGGTCGTTAATTGTTGCTTCTGACCCTGCTTTTGGCGATAAAGCAAACGTAATTGGAATGTGGTATTTAACAGCAACGGGCTTGCCATTTATAGATCCTGGATTCCATTTTGGCGAAGTCGTTAATACCCGCATCGCTTCCTCATCTGTGCCATAGCCGAGCATTTTGCCAACAGTTTGGATATCAGAAAGGCTACCGTCTTTTTCTACGACAAACGACAGGAATACTTTGCCTTGTACATTGTTTTTAACGGCTTCTGCCGGATATTTAACAGACTTCCCGATAAAGGCGAAAAACTTCTCCATTCCCCCAGGGAAGCTTGGTGGGGTATCAACTGAAACGAAGTCCATCACACCCGATTTAGTAGTTGCTGATGCATTAGGATGCGCAAAACCAACAATGTTCACCTCCTGCAGGTTTGTAAAGCCCTCCACCTGTTTAAGGCCTTCATTCTTGATGGGGGTATTTGCACCTTCCAACCGGAAAGCAACCGCTAACACGTAATTGCCATCAGTTACATCCTTGAAGCCGTTGTAAGCCAAAATCGCCTTCATGACTTCTGTATCTAAGCCTGCGCCAAGCTTGGTTAGTGCATCTAGTCCTTTTACATCACCGCTTTCAATGGTGAATTTAAGCTGCGTATTGCCCTGTAGCTGCGCTTTTCGTGCAACTTCCGGATACTTGATGTTCCTCGCCAGGAACTTGTAGAAGGGTGCCCAGTCCTGCGCAAGCAGGGTTGCAGCTTCACTTCCCATGATCGGCGTGGTCGGTTCCGTTGCAGTAACCGAGCTTGGCAGCGTACTTTGTACCACCGCTATAGGGTTGCTGAAGGGAATGCTTTCCACCGCTTCATTTACAACCTGATTCTCGCGCAAACTCGCAGAGGAGAGTAGTAACATGCCCGAAAACAGCGGCAGGTACAGCCCGTACTTCAGTACAGCTGTCTTTCTTGATTTTTCCTTGTGTAGCATATAGATTCTTTTTTTAATTAACGATTGTTTACTGAAGAAGCTGTTTGCAAGTAGCTGAGGACTAACCTTGAAGGCTGCACTAAGCAGCAGCATGGAGTATTTCTCCTTGTCGCCCTGGTAGTTTGCAGCGGCTTCATCCGCTAGAAACTCATGATTGTCTTTCAGTGCCTTCTTATAGAGGTACACCACCGGATTAAACCAGTTCACAATGGCCACCAGCTCCATCAGCAGCACATCCAGGCTATGGAGTTGCTTCAAATGGATGTCTTCATGGTGATTGATCACCTCGTGCCCCTCCAGGCTTACATCAACAGCTTTACGGGTTAAAAACGAGTACGCGGCACCATGTTGCACAGCAGTATCTACACTGCCATACAGCCTGCTTGTCAATCGCCAGAGCCGCATGCAGAAGCGGAGGAAGAACAGTAGGAGTCCTGCGGTATATAGCAGGGCCACCACGTCACCGATTGCGGGCATGCCGTTATCTGCACTGCGTTCCGGCAGCACCATCATGTCCAGCTGGCCAACGGTTACCGACAACTGCTGACTTACCGGTTGCTGTGTAAGCCAATCCAGCCGTATAAACGGGATGCCTAAAGCCAGCAGCCCTGATCCGAGCAGGTAAACGCGGTTCCATTGGAAATAGGTTTCCTTTTCCAGAAGGAGCTTGTAGAAGCCGTAAAATACCACCAGGTAGATGTTGGCTTGCATGAGGTAATATGCCCAGGTCATTTTGCTTTATTTTTAAGTTTTTGAATCATTTTAAGGATTTCATCAACATCACTCAGATCCACTTTTTCCTCTTTCACGAAGAAGGAGAACATGCTTTCCACCGAGTTCTCGAAATAGTTCCCTAACAGTTTTTCTGTCGCATGGCGCTTGTAGTCTTCCTTGCTGATCAGCGGGTGATACTGGTGTGCTTTGCCGAAGGCCTCATGGCCGATGAAACCCTTGGTTTCCAGAATCCTGATGATCGTTGAAACTGTGTTATATGCCGGCTTCGGCTCAGGAATGTGGTCCATCACATCTTTAACAAATCCTTTTTCTATCTGCCATAGAATCTGCATGATCTGCTCTTCCGCTTTTGTTAAGTCTTTAATTTCCATTATATAGCTTATTTGTATGTGTCCGGTGAACCGCCTGAGCGGGGTGTTTGTAAACCAATTTAAAGTATCTGATCTACTGTATAACTAAATTCTTAGTACAATATATAACTAACAACTTAGTTAAGCAAATAAAGTTTAAAATATTTTAGTAAATAATCATCCCCAAAACCCAATTCCATAAAAAAGGTACTGTTTTAAATTCCAAACATTTAAGACAAAAAAGTATTTTTGTATTTCAAAGAAGTTCCACTATTGAACTATCTAGCGTAGTCTCAGCTTTCGGGTTGGGACTACTTTCTTTATAGGCCTCAATGAACTCAGTATTATTCTTCCATAAAGTATAGATCAGTATCAATAGCTTTCTTTGGATGGCAACCTGCCCAATCATCTTCGATGGTTTTTGTTGATTTATTCTTGTATATATTTCTTTTAGGGTAGGATTAAACCTGCAAGCGACCATTGCTGGGAAGTACAAGGCGTTTCTTATGTACCGATTGCCTTTTTTAGAGATTCTGGTCTTTCCTTTTATGGAGGTGCCTGATTCTCTTTGCACTACATCATAGCCCGCATAGCTTACAAGTTGTTTGGCGCTTTTAAATTGCTCGAATCCCATTGTTTCGGCCAGAATAGTGGCTATGGTAATCAGCCCTACACCCTTTATTGTTGACAGCTTTCTTATTTTTTCTTTCAGGCTGTTATCGGTTTCTACAAGCCTTTTGATCTCCTTTAGCGTTTTTGCAATTTCTTTGTCGATCTCCGCAATTAACTTTTTATTGCTTTTGAGAATGAAAGACTGGACTTCGTGTGAAGCGTCCTTACTTTGCTTGATGTTACCAAGGGCAGTTTTTTGTTCCTGCAACTGAACATAATACCTGGTTAGATTCCTAAGCTGTAACAAGGCTGCAGGAGGTGGATTCCACAGCTTGTGGGTCCGCTCTACGCCGAATTGGCTTAGTACTCTTGCATCAACGGCATCTGTCTTGGTCTTAACATTTAAACTTGAAAAATAGTGTTTGGAGGTATTGGGAAGCACAACATGTACTGCTTTCTTTATTTTGTGAAGATGGTGCGCCAGGTTTTCGTAATACACACCCGTAGCTTCCATCAGAAATACAAGTTCTGGTCCGCTGGCAATAACTCCCTTCGCCCAGCGAAGCAACTGATTGAAACCTTTAGAATCATTGCCAAAGGTTAAGATCTTTGAGAATGTTAATTTACCATCCTCTGAACGCTGACATAGACATACCGTAAATGTAGCTTGTGAGATATCTATCCCAACTGATTGTTTTGTAATAGCCATAATCAAGAATTTAAATCGTATCGACTTAATTCCCCTTCGTCTATCCTTTTATTTTATCCAGGCTCATATTCATGGCCTTAAGTACTGTTCAGACTCCTGAGAATAAAATCGTGCCGGCCAAACCTTTTTTACGGTATAGCATAAAGCTTACCTAGCCCCCAATGACCTGACACGAACAGTCAACACATTTTGCATAACAACAATATATTGACCTTTTTAAAATTCTCAGTAAAAATAAAAGCCCCAAGGAAAATCTTCCTGAGGGCTCTTGAATTATTTAACGCTAAATCAACTTACCTGCCTGCAGGATTTGGTTTAGGCAACTCCACACGAGGCATTGGCGCTGCGCGCTCTGAAGTATGGTAAACAAATGCCGCTACGATTGTCGCAGATCTTTGCAAATCCTGCGCAACCAGACGGTCGTACGTATCCATGTTGCTATGGTGTGTTCTGGTGTCATAATCCATTGGATCCTGAATGAACTGGAAGCCTGGAATACCAACTGCATGAAATGCAAGGTGATCCGTACCGCCGGTATTGCCAATGGTAACAGTTTTCGCTTCGATGTCGTTAAAAGGCTTCAACCACTCCTGGAAAATTGGCGCTACACCAGCATTCCCTTGAGCGTAAATACCTCTGATTGCACCAGTACCGTTATCTAAGTTATAATAAGCCGTAACTTTTTTCTGATCTGCAGTTAACTGCATGGTCTTTGGATCGCCGAAATGCTTCGCAACATAGCCTCTCGAACCATGTAAACCTTGCTCTTCAGAGCTCCAAAGCGCAATGCGGATGGTACGTTTCGGTTTGAAACCAATGGTTTTAAGGATACGCATCGCTTCCATCATTACAGCCGAGCCAGCAGCGTTATCTGTTGCGCCGGTACCTGCATGCCATGAATCGTAGTGACCACCTAACATCACCACTTCATCTTTAAGTTTTTTATCTGTACCAGGGATTTCTGCAATCACATTGTATCCTTTAGGATCCTGATAATAGAACGAGGTTTTGATTTCCGCTTCCATCTCTACTTTCTGTCCGGCTCTCAATAATCTTAAGATACGTAAGAAATCTTCAGAAGAAACTTCAAGCTCCGGAGAAACGGCTGGTGCATCCAGTGCATAAGAAGCGCCATTGCTGGTGAAGAAAGTACCATAGCTACCACGAGCGTAAGTCAGGATTAAGCCTGCTTTTTCCTCCTGAATTCTTTTGGTCATTTCCATTCTTGCTGCTCGCATTTTCATCATGGCCGCCATCGCTGGGTTTGCAGCTCTTGATGGTGCTTGCGCACCCGGGGTAGGCGCCTGTGCTTTGGCCATTTTGTCCAACTCCTCTTCCGTGTAGCGCTTTACATCTGCTTTGTAAGAGTTTTCCAGCATGCGGATGCTGCTGTTATCGAACATTACGATTTTTCCCGCAAGTTTACCTTTGTACTGATCCATTTGTGGCAATGAATCTGCTTTGATCAATACGATTTCAGATTTAATTACACCGTTGGTGCCTGGCGTCCATGCTTTTGGAGAAGCAATGATTGGTCTGTAGTATGGCGTCGTGGTTGCTGCATAATACTTGTCAACCTGCCAACCTTTACCGAAGGTTCCCCAGGCTTCAAGCTGCACATTCTTCAATCCCCATTCATTGAATTGCTTCATTGCCCATTCCTGAGCGCGCTTCAAACCTGGTGAGTTAGAAAGTCTTGGTCCAGCTACATCAGTCATCTGGAAAGCAAGGTCCATCACCTTTGAATTCTCCAATCCCTCTTTCCTGATTTTCTGTACCGCCACCATATCAACTGCTTCCTGCGCTAAGACAGTAAAGCAAAAACCAATGGCAAAAATTGTCGTAGTAAATCTTTTAATCATTTTCATTTAAATTAATATCTGAATATAGATTAAATCTCCATGATAATAATTCTCTCACGACAATTTTACTTAATCGGTATTCAAAACTGCGCAAATAGCACTAAAAACATGTTTTGAAAAGGCTCATGTCCTTATTTTATGCTCTTTTTAGCTACAATAAAGTACCCAATTACAAAAAACACAACCGCATAGGTTAAGCTGCTGTAAATTTCCTGCGTAAAGATCGCTACAGGTCCAGATTTTTTAAGCGAAAGTGCCATCACCGGATGCGCATAGGGGATGGTATAAGCATATTCCCAGCCTTTGGAAGCCGTGATCAGACCGCCGATGAGTCCGATGAAACCAAAACCCATAGGTTTCAGAAAATCGGCCCAAACCAGACTGATGAAGAACTGCAGGGAAAGGATGCCTAAAGAAGCTAAAAACAGCTTTAAATATAATCTGGAGAGTAGTGTCCAGGGTGAGAAAGCGTCGAATTTAAGTCGCGGTTCCAGTGCATGTAGCAACAGCCCCGAGCCATAGGTCAGCAGCAGAAATAAAACCAGACAAATGAAAATCAGCAGCACTGCAAAAAGGTACTTCGCTGCATAGATGGAGAACTTGTTCAGCGGCTGTGCGAACAGGGTTTTCCAGGTGTCGTTCTTATGTTCGATGTTGTTCACCGAAAAAGCCATGAAGATCACGTAAAAGGGCAGGATCAAGCTACCCATAATGCCAAGTGCTGCGCCGGCATAGTTCAGCCACAGTACGTTCGGCGGATAATTGCGTTGCAGGATTTTCTCCGCCTGGAAGAAAGTTCCCGAGGCAATTAAACCACAGATCACCAATGGCAACAGGATGGCTGCCCAGAATGCCAGGGTCTTCCTGGATTTGTAAAATTCAGATTGTAGAGAAATCAGGAGCGCCTGCATGTTAGTTGGGGTTGGTTATATCAAGGAACAAATGTTCAAGATCTTTCTTCTGCAGTTGCAGTACGGAAACTTCAAAGCCGTTCAACACCAGCATTGAATTAACTTTCGCGCTTTCTGCAGCGGAGGTATAAGGTAGCTGCAGGCAATTTCCAGCAATGCTGGTCTCATAGCCTTTGCTGTTCAGGAATGTGGCGGCAGCTTCAAGCGCCGTCACCTGTACCAGTAATGTTGGTTTATTCAGCTCCTGCAGGCCTTCAATATGGCCCTGGTATAGCATTTTGCCTTTATGGATGATGCCCAGGTGCGTGGCGGTCCGTTCAATTTCAGACAGCAGGTGACTGGACACCAGAATGGTTTTATCGTGTTTGGTGGTCAGTTCCACCATAAGGTTCCGTATTTCTATAATGCCGTTTGGATCAAGTCCGTTGGTCGGTTCATCAAGCAGCAGTAATTCCGGGTCGGCAAGCAGTGCAAGTGCAATGCCCAACCTTTGTTTCATGCCCAGCGAGTACTGCGAAGCCTTTTTGTTGGCGGCATCGCTTAAACCCACAAGTTGCAGCATGTCCATTGCCCGGCTGCGCTTTACACCGAGCAGTATGCATCGGTTGTACAGGTTTTCTTTACCAGACAAGTGGCCGTAAATTGCCGGTTGCTCCACAAGGGCACCCATGCGCTTCAAACTAGCGATCCGGTGGGTATTTAACTCCTGGCCAAAAATGAATACCGTGTCTGCGGGCGACTTCAGCAGGTTCAGCAGAATCTTAATGGTGGTGGTTTTACCCGCACCATTTGGCCCTAAAAACCCATATATGCTGCCGCGTTGCACTTGCAACGACAGGTCGTCTACTACCTTCTGGTTTCCAAAATGGTAGTTCAGTCCTTTGGTTTCAATGGCCAGTTCAGACATCCTATTTAGCTAAGACGTTTGACACGTTAACAACTTTTACCTTGTTCGCTTTTACAGCCATTTCATCATTTTGATTATCTGAAGCTACTGGTGCAGCAAAAGCTAAAATCATCATGAAGAAAACTGGAACTAATAAAAGTATAAATGGCGAGATGTTGGATAACCTTTTCATATCTGTATCGTTTTGTTGAATCAAATAGACAGATAAAAAATTGGCTGTGAAAAACTGTTAGACCAAGGCGATTTAATTCTCGACCAATGGCAATATTGAATAGTTTTGAAGAAAATAACCGATTTTACCCGTTGGTAGAAAAAAAACGCCTGTTCGTCGAATGAAAATTCCTTTAGCTTATAGTTTTTTTACTTTGGATCTGATTATATAAATAAAAACTGAATGGAAAATAAGGGATCATTCATTGTCAATGTTCTTTTCTGGTTGTTCATCACTTCCATCTGCAGCCTGCCGGTGCTGTATTCCAAAACGCCACTCACTGGCTACCACATGCTTGTCTTTTTCGGCTATTATGGTATCATCAACGTCTCCATATTCTACATCAACTATACACTACTGATCCCGCAGCTCATCAAAAGGCGCAAGCAGTACTGGATGTATATCCTGGCCATCACAACGCTGATTGTGCTGATGTCTGCCGTAAAAACCGTTATCGGCACCCTCAACCCGGAGATCGTACTGAACTATACGGATGGCGCAACCACCAAGAAAGTCTATGAAAAGGTGTCCACCTATATCATCAGAGCCATCTTCATGTCGGGCTTTTTCGTGGTCATCAGTTGCCTGCTAAAGTTCGCGGCAGATTGGTTTGCGAATGAACGCGTAAACCGCCACCTGGAAACGGAGAAAAAAGATATGGAACTGCAGTTCCTCAAATCGCAGCTTAACCCGCATTTCCTTTTCAATTCCCTGAATAACATCTATTCGCTGGCTTACCAGAAATCAGATAAAACTGCAGATGCTGTACTGAAGCTATCCGAGATTATGCGGTACATGATCTATGAAAGTAACGACGGCTGGGTATCCCTAAGTAAAGAGATCGAGTACCTGCAGAGTTATATAGAGCTGCAAAAACTGCGATTTAAAGATGGTGCGGCTGTAGATTTTACGTTGAGCGGGGAAATAGACGGACAGATGATTGTGCCTTTAATTCTGATCTCTTTCGTTGAAAACGCCTTCAAACATGGAGTGGCCAATGACCCGAATGATCCGATAAAGATCAACATCATTGCCAACAAGAAGATCCTGCATTTCAGCATCACAAACAAAAAGCACAACCACAACAAAGATGAAATGGGCGGCGTAGGGCTCAGCAACGTTGAAAGGCGTTTGCAGCTCCTCTACCCGGGTAGATATAAATTAAATATTGTAAATTCGACTAGCCATTATACCAGCGAATTAATGCTTGATATATGATAAAACTGAAGTGTATTGCCGTTGATGATGAGCCACTGGCACTGGACATTATAGAAGATTATGTTTCTAAAGTGCCTTTCCTGGAGCTCGTTAAAAGAACAGAAAATGCAATTGAAGCGCTGCAGCTTGTGCAGGCTGGAGATATTGACCTGGTGTTTCTGGACATCCAGATGCCCGAACTTACCGGTATTCAGTTCCTGAAAATTGCAGGCGGAAAAGCAAGCTTCATTCTAACCACAGCATACTCCCAGTATGCCCTGGAAAGCTACGACCTAAATGTATCCGATTACCTGTTGAAGCCCATCGCATTCGACCGTTTCTACAAAGCCGTAGAAAAAGTACATAACTTGATTAAAGTTCAGGATTCTGCCCGCCCGGTGCAGCCCGTTATTAAGGAAACGCCTAAGCCACAGCCGGTACAACCTGTACAGGATTTTATCTTCGTAAAAACGGAGCACAAGATTCAAAAAATTGAACTCGATGACATCCTGTACATTGAAGGTTTAAAAGATTACATCTCCATATTTACCAAAAACGAAAGGATCATCACGCTGCAGAACATGAAAAAGATGGAAGAGACGCTGCCATCATCACAGTTCATCCGCGTCCACAAATCTTACATCATCTCCTTAGACAAGATCGAAAGTATAGAGCGCAGCAGGATCACCATTTGTAGTAAAATGATTCCTGTGGGAGATACCTACCGTGATGAATTCTTCCGTCGTATTGAAGGTAATAATATCTAGTCTGCTAACGGCTGTTTAAGTGCGCTGTGGATCGCTTCTTCAGCGGCGCGGGTAATCTCCTCCGGTGTTTTGCCAGCAGTGTCTATAGGCTTTAAAACCGTCCAGCGTAACTGTTCGCCAACACTGAGCGGAAAGGCGCCATACTGCACCAGCTTCCAGGAGTTTTCAATGGCAACCGGAACCACCAGGGCATCTGGTGCAGCTTTCAGCAACGTTGCAATACCACCAACTTTGAAGGGCTTCAGTTTGCCGTCCTTCGCCCGTGTACCTTCGGGGAAAATCACGGCCGACCAGTTATGTTCTTTCAACCGCCTACCCAGCTTGATGATCTCTACTGCCGCCTGTTTGGTGTCCTTACGGTCGATGTTGGCGCCGCCACCATACTTCAGATTGAAAGAAATGGAGGGTATGCCTTTCGTTAATTCGATCTTGGAAATGAATTTTACATGATGTTTCCGCAAGTGCCAGAAAAAGGCAGGGATATCATACATGCTTTGATGGTTGGCAATAAAGATCTTCGGAACACCTGCCGGGAGGTCCTGCTCATTTTTAAAGCTCAAAGAGGAGCCCAAAAATATCTGGCTGTACTGCAAAAAGAAGTTCAGGTAATCCACAGATTTTTTGTGCGCTTCATAGCCGAACCAGCGATGGCAGATCCATTGTATGGGGTGGAAAATAACCAGGCTTAAGCCAAAGAAAAGATAAAAGATTGGGGAGAGTAGGTAGCCCAGTATTTTGTTCATGTGGTGTCCTGAATATTTAAATTTTGCCTTCCTGAATCAGGATATAAGTCTTCATAATGCCTGCAACACTCATGCTGTCGGTAATCTCACCGTTCATCACCATGTTGAAAGCTTCTCTAAAGGGTAGTTTTCGCAACTTAAGTTGCTCGGTTTCTTCGGGCTGCGCTTCACCCATGGTTAAACCCTTCGCCACATAGATGATGGCGGCTTCATCACTCACGGAGTTCGACAAATGCATACGCTGGATCTCCATCCAGTGCATTGCGGTCATGCCCGTTTCTTCCAGCAGTTCTCGTTTTGCACCATCCAAAGGATCATCGCCCAGCGGCCCGCCACCTTCAGGGATTTCCCAGCTGTACGCATCCAGCGGAAAGCGGTACTGCCCCACCAACCAGGTGTTGTATGACTGATCCAGCGCAACAACGCCGATGGCGGTATTCTTGAAATGCACTTTCCCATAGATGCCCTTGCCACCAGAGCCATTGATCACATCAAATTCTGTTAAGCCAATCCAGTTGTTGTCATACACCTGCCGCTGATCGGTTATTGTCCATGGGTTTGTTTCTTCCATGCCGCAAGATACAAATTCGCCACATTCTATTCAATCTGCTGATTAAACCGCTATGCAGTTCTGCGCTTGAAACATTATCAGTATGTTAGCGCTTATTCAAGTTGTTTCAAACTAACAGAACACTTTTATGAGCCAGGATTTAATCAGGCAGCACTTGCTTGCCGCTTTCCCCCAATTCGAACCGGCACTTGTGGATGTTCTTGCAGCACATGCGGCATTAAAAACCTTTAGCGCCGGCGATCTATTGATGAATACCGGGCAGAACATGCGCTTTACCATGCTTTTAGTGGAAGGTCTGGTAAAACTCTACCGGGAAGGTGAGGATGGGCTTGAGTTTTTCATGTACTACATCCAGCCTGGTGGTGCCTGTGCGCTGTCCATGATTTGTTCCACCCGGCAGCAAACGAGTGAGATTAAGGCGAAAGCCGTAGATAAAACAACCGTCCTTGCAGTACCTACGGCCTTGATGGACGAATTAATGAAATCCTATAAGTCCTGGTATTACTTTGTACTGGAAACTTACAGGGCAAGGTTTGAAGAGCTGCTGGTGGTTATTGATCATGTCTCTTTTAAGGCCATGGACGAAAGGCTGGAGTTCTACCTGGAAAAGCAACACCGGGATCTGAATACCAGAAATCTCCTGATCACGCATGGTGAAATTGCCAGGGATCTGAATTCTTCAAGGGAGGTCATTTCGCGCCTGCTCAAAAAAATGGAGCAACAAAACAAGGTTGTCCTGCACCGTAGCTATATTGAATACCTTAAATAAGCGAAGTGTAACTCAGGTCACCGTTTGCGAATAGGTTGTTCTCCATATTTGCACCATAACTACAGCGCATGGAAATCATTGCTTATCTCGCTTCTGCATTAATAGGTATATCACTCGGACTGATTGGAGGGGGAGGGTCCATGCTCACCGTTCCGGTTCTCGTATATCTGTTTGGCGTTACCCCGCTACTTGCTACCTCTTATTCGCTGTTTGTTGTGGGCACCACGAGTCTGATTGGTGCTTTTCAGAATTACCGCCACAGACTCGTTAATGTAAAAACGGCTTTGTTGTTCGGCTTGTCGTCAATCACCACCGTATTTCTGATCCGGATGTTTCTCGTGCCGGTTTTACCTGCAAATCTGTTTTCCATTGGAGGTTTGCAAGTGCAGTTAAATGTGGTGACCATGCTACTCTTTGCCGTGCTTATGGTGGCAGCTTCTTTTTCCATGATCCGCGATAAACAGAACTTCGCTGCTGAGGTGCAAACGACATCCGATCCTGCTGGTAAAATGCTGATCTATGGCATAGGCATTGGCGTAGTTACGGGCTTCCTGGGTGCTGGTGGCGGCTTTCTGCTGATACCCACGCTGGTGATGCGCCTGAAACTACCCATGAAAGTGGCCATTGGAACTTCTTTAGCAATCATTGCTATGAATTCAATGATCGGCTTCATTGGCGACCTGGGCCATTTCAACATCAACTGGTTCTTTCTCCTGACCGTAACCGCACTTGCGATATCCGGGGTGTTTCTGGGCACTTTCTTAAGTGCCAAGCTTGACGGTACAAAGCTTAAGAAAGGGTTTGGCTGGTTTGTGCTCCTGATGGGGAGCTATATTCTGCTTAAAGAACTTTTAGGCTAAGCTAAAAAACGGTGCGTGACAGAAGTCACCGTTAGCGGCTTTTAAATTGCTGAAATTTGTTGCTGTTCATTAACAAAATCTAATCTTAAAATATATGCTTGAACTACTTAAACAACCTTGGCCATGGTGGACCGCCGGTGCTGCAATAGCCTTCATTATGGTGCTACTGCTTTACTTCGGAAAATCCTTTGGCGTTTCATCCAATCTGCGCACCATCTGTACCATCGCTGGTGCGGGTAAACGCGTCAAATTCTTTGATTTTGACTGGAAGGCACAGCGTTGGAATCTACTGTTCATATTCGGTGCCGTGTTAGGGGGGCTGATATCTTCCACGCTTTTAAAGGACGATCAACCATTGCAGCTGGCAGAGGCGACCATCGCAGATCTGAAGGCGATTGGCCTGGCCTTCGATGGGCAGTTGAATCCCGGACAACTGTATGGCACAGCGGCGATCTTCTCCCTTAAAGGCTTTCTGATCCTTATACTTGGCGGTATGCTTGTTGGGTTCGGTGCACGTTATGCTGGTGGATGTACTTCGGGGCATGCCATCTCTGGTTTAACGAACATGCAGCTGCCCTCCCTCATAGCCGTAATCGGCTTTTTCATCGGTGGTCTTGCCACAACTTACCTGATTTTGCCACACCTGTTTTAAACCAAAAGCGACAACATGAAATCTTTAAAATTTATACTCGCCGGCATCCTCTTCGGGATCATCATGAGTAAATCTGAAGCCATCTCCTGGTACCGTATGCAGGAAATGTTCCGCTTCCAGTCCTTTCACATGTACGGATTGATGGGTACTGCCGTTGTATTAGGATCCATTGCGGTATTCCTGATCAAGAAATTCTACGTTAAAGACTACACTGGAAGTCCGATTGTAATTCAGGACAAGGACAAGGGTTTTGCCAGATACATGCTCGGCGGCACCATCTTTGGTCTTGGATGGGCTTTAACCGGCGCCTGCCCGGGTCCGATGTTTGTGAACATTGGCCATGGCTATTTCGGCATGTTGGTCGTCATCTTTGGCGCACTAATTGGCACATTCCTGTACGGTGTATTCAAAAATAAACTCCCACACTAATTATCGCCCTCCTGAATAGATAACTAAATCATTGCGACATGAAAATTAAACAATTCGAGGATAAGAATCTTGCACATTACAGCTACGCGGTCTTGTGTGACACCAATGCTGAAATGATATTGATCGATCCTGCAAGGAACCCGAAGCCTTACTATGACTTCGCTCAGGAACATAACGCGCAGATTATAGGCGTCATTGAAACACACCCACATGCAGATTTTGTGAGCAGTCACCTGCAGATCTATAAAGAAAAAGGCGCCAGGATTTTCGCCAGCAAGCTGATGAACCCAGAATATCCTTTTATTGGCTTTGATGAAGGCGCAATGCTGGAGATGGGAACTGTAAAGCTGAAGTCAATGAACACGCCAGGCCACTCGCCAGACAGCATATCTGTTGTGTTGGAACACGACGGCAAAGATCGGGCGGTGTTTACCGGAGATACGCTGTTTATCGGCGACTGTGGAAGACCGGACCTCAGAGAACAGGGGGAAAACCTGGACTTGAAAAGGGAGGAGCTTGCCAGAAAGATGTACAGCTCCTTAAGAGATAAACTGATGTTGCTTAACGACGATGTAGTGGTTTACCCTGCGCATGGTGCCGGCACCCTATGTGGGAAGGCCTTAAGCAAAGCAAACAGCAGCACCATTGGTGCAGAAAAAGCCAGTAACTGGTCACTGCAGGCTATGTCTGAGGCTGAATTCGTGTCGGCTTTAACCGCCGACCAGCCCTTTATCCCCAAGTACTTCCCTTACGATGTAGATCTGAATAAAAAGGGTGCCTCCGGATTTCAGGAAAGCCTGGAAAAAGTTGTACAGGCGCAGAAAGTTGATGCTTTTGACAAGGCAGGGGCACTGGACGATCAAATTATCATTGTCGACAGCCGGAACGCGGTCGCCTACAAAAAGAAGCACCTGAAAAATTCCATCAACATTATGGATGGCGAGAAGTTTGAAACCTGGTTAGGTGCATTGGTCGCTCCCGGAGATCCATTCTATTTAGCCGCTGAAAATGATGAGGCTTTAGCGATCCTGGTGGAAAGAACGACCAAGATTGGGTATGAACCTTTCATTAAAGCCGCCTTTGTACTGGACTTTGGCGCGGAGACATCTGCAGAGCTGGATGTTGAGCAGTTCAAAGCGCATCCATCCGCATACACTATTGTAGACATCCGTAATAAGCCGGAGGCGGAAAGTCAGCCTGTATTTGACGGCGCCCTCAACATTCCTTTACCGGAACTATCGAAGCGGATAGATGAGATCCCGACAGACAAGCCAATTGTGGTGCATTGCGCTGGTGGGTACCGGAGTGCAGCAGGAAGCAGCATCTTGGAAAATAACCTGCATGCAACGGTCTACGATTTAAGTGACCACATCAAAGCATTTATTAAATAGCTGCAGCAACTCCTAAGCAAGTACTAACCAACCAATAGGTTGGTCCGTACTAATTTCTTATGCTCAGGCTGTTTTGTAGGTAGAAATTAGCGCATAAAAAAACACCTGCATTTCTGATGCAGGCGTTTTTTTATTTCCGCTAGGCGGGATAAAGTATGTTTTAGAACTGCTGCTCATCATCGCCACCACGCTGCTCTTGATCTCTCTTCGGCTTTTTAGCCGTGAAAGTGGTTTTACCAAAACGGTAAGAGTAAGTCAGGTTGGCCATGGTGCCTTGCATATATCTTTCAAAGTCAACAATCGAGTTGTTTGCTTCTGTTGTCATGCTCCATCTTCTGGTTGCGAACACGTCTCTCACGTTTAAGCTCAGTGATGATTTCTTATCTGGGAAGTCGTACTTCGCACCAGCATCTACGCCATACATGGCATTACGTTTTCCTTGAGCCATAACTTCCGGCGCGCGGTAATCTGCTCTCAACTGCATCGTGATGTTGTATGGCAGGTTGAAGTTGTTGGTTAAGTTGGCATTCCAGGTAAAGCCTGAACGCTCAATGATACCATATTCAGGTGCGCCATTGATTTTGCTCTGGAACAAGTTCACGTTGGCTGTAAAGTTCCATAGTTTGGCAACATCCACACGGCTAATCAACTCCAATCCTGTGGCCAGGTTACGGGTTAAGTTCTGCGGTGTAGAGATCGTTACGCCTTCACTGTTCGGTTCTGAACGTACACGCTGAATCAGGTCGTTGGTCTGACGGTAGTATAATGAACTGATGATGGATACTTTTTTGAAGTACTTGCTGTAGCCAAATTCAAAGGCATGAACATCTTCTGGTCTAAGGTTCGGATTACCCTGGTTCCACATTAGTGGATCAGATACATCCAGAAACGGGTTAGTGTCCCAACCCCTCGGACGGTTTACACGGCGGGTATAGCTTAACTGTACCTGTTGTTCGTTTTTCAGCTTCTGACTTACGAATACACTTGGATATAACCTGGTGTATGCAATTTTACCCGGGGTATAAATGGTACCACCAGCATTCTGGAACCTGCCAGAGGTGGTGTTCAGCTCCGCATCTTCACCACGAAGACCCAACTGGTAACCGAAGTTGCCGATCTGGTTCTGGTAGTTCAGGTATATGGCATGGATCTGCTCGCCGCTTTCGAATTCGTTAGAAACACGGTAGTTTGGCAGGTAAGCGCCAGTAGAATCACTAAACGTACTTGCGTCTGTCGCACTTTTCGAGTCTCTGAACTGTGAACGGTATCCCGCTTCAATCCGACCTGTTTCACCAAGTGGACGTACATAATCTGCTTGTACGTTGTAGTTACGGTTCCAGCCGTCTCTCAGGTTGCGTTCCAGGAGTACATCATTCGCCAGCTGTCCACCAAGGTTGTAAATGTCGGTGTCGTAAAACTGGAAGTTATCGTTGTTACCTTCGGAGTAGTTCAGGTTGAACGTTAGCTCCTCTTTAGGTTTTTTAAATTTCTGTACAAAGTCGAGGTTTAAATCGAAGCTGTTACCCTTACCTTCATTGTCGTTGCTTCTGTTGCTCAGTTTAACGGGCAGGTTTGCAGCGTTAAACTGGTTGATGTACAACATCTCGTTACGGTCGTTATCTCTAACGTTTAATCCGGCAGAAAAGCTCACAACGCTCTTCGGTGCAATAGTATAATCCAATCCTGCTTTAACGTTATGACCTTGATCATGCGAACGTGAATCGGTGTTCTGATCTGCGAAGGCAGTACCGCCTGCTACAGTGTTCAGGTATTGGATGTTGTTGAAACCACCACCTAAACGGTTTCCAGAGCGGAAGCTATAGTTTCCGAAAAGGTTTACCTTATTGTTCTGAAAGCTTAGGCTGGTGTTTGCATTATAGTTGTCGCGGTTACCGGCACTTAAAGCCACGTTACCGTTTAAACCTAATTTGGTGTTTTTCTTTAGCACGATGTTGATGATACCCGACTGACCTTCCGCATCATATTTTGAGCTTGGGTTGGTGATCACTTCAACGCTTTCAATGGAGCTTGCCGGGATGGACTGCAGGATTACGGATACATCGCCACCGCCAATAAGGGATGGTTTACCGTCGATAAGCACACGCACACCAGAGGATCCTCTAAGGCTCACGTTGCCGTCCATATCGGTTTGCACCGAAGGTACATTTGCAAGTAAATCTGTAGCCGTACCACCTTCACTTACCAGACTTTTATCTACAGAAAACACCTTCTTATCGATGCCCAGCTGCATGGCCGCTTTTTCGCCCTGAATCACCACTTCATTAAGTTCGGTACCTTTGGAAGCCGACATTTTAATGGTGCCCAGGTTAACCACCTGATTGTTCAACAGCGTAATGCCATCGCGAACCATGGTTTGAAAACCCACATAGCTGATTTTGAAAGTATAGGTGCCTGCAGGGAGGTTTTTCATGGATAGATTACCTTCCATGTCGGTTTGTGCAGCACGCACAGTGGCTTTGGTTTGGCTGTTTAAAACAACAGCAGTAGCAAATGGAACGGCTTGGTTGTTACTTGCGTCAACGAGTTTAGCGTTAATCTGTGCATTGCCGGTATTTTGGGCTAAGGATTCCAGCGTAGCTGCGGAAAGGGTAATGGTCAGTAATAAAATTTGGTATAAGAACTTCTTCATCTAATCGGTACTTTATCGTGTCTTTTAAAGGTTGACAAAGTAACGGTGGTTAAGTTTAATAACAGACGGGTAACTATTTTATTACAGCTATAATGGCCCTTATTCAGGTAATATTCTTGTTAGTGAAAAGAAAACCTAATCTACTGTAACGGTGAGGCCTTCCTGCTGCAGAATCTTGCGGTAAATTTCCATTTCGGTATAGGAACCTTCAAGTACGGAGCACTTGCCTTTGTTGTGCACTTCCCATGCGATTTTCTCGGCCTGACTCTCGGTATAGTCCAGATATTTCATCATGCAGTAGATCACATGATCAAAAGTATTTACATCATCGTTCCATAAAATTAAACGGTTGGTCGTTTTAATCGAGCTCAGGATCTCTTCTAAGGTAAATGTTTCTTCTTTTGTTTCTGTAGCCATAAAACAAAAATAAGGTTAATTCGAATTAATGTGGTAGTTAATGTATTTTTAACATTAAAATCAACATAAATCAGCTAGAATGCAAAGCTCCAAAATCGCCGGAATCGGGTACTACGTGCCTAAAAACGTCTATACAAATGATGATCTGTCTAAGTTTATGGAAACCAGCGACCAGTGGATCCGGGAAAGAACCGGGATCCAGGAACGCCGTTTTGCTGACCGTTATGCTGAAACGACGACGACGATGGGCGTGGAAGCGGCGAAGATTGCCATTGAACGTGCAGGTATAACGGCACAGGACATCGATTTTATCGTTTTTGCAACGCTATCGCCGGATTATTATTTCCCAGGTTGCGGGGTGTTGCTGCAGCGGGAGATGAAGATGAAGGAAGTTGGTGCGCTGGATGTTCGTAATCAGTGTTCAGGATTTCTGTATGCGCTTTCTGTGGCCGATCAGTACATCAAAACCGGTATGTATAAGAACATTCTGGTGGTGGGTAGTGAGAAGCATTCTTTTGCGATGGATTTTGAAACCCGGAGCCGCAATGTGTCGGTGATTTTTGGGGACGGTGCCGGTGCGGTGGTGTTGCAGCCTGCTGCGATAGCAGGGCAGGGCATTCTGAGTACGCACCTGCATAGCGATGGTGCCGACGCGGAGCTGCTGGCGATGTATTACCCGGGTTCGCATGCGAACAAGTGGATGCCGGAGCAGCCGGGTTATCCGGAGCAGGAGCTTGGTGGTTTGTTTATGACTTGTGAGCAGCTGGAGAGCGGTGCGGCATTGCCCTTTATGGACGGCCCGGCCGTGTTTAAGAAAGCGGTGGCGAAGTTCCCGGAGGTGATCAATGAAGCACTTGCCCTGAATGGCCTTAAGGCTGGGGATATCGACCTGCTGGTGCCACACCAGGCCAATTTAAGGATCAGTCAGTATGTGCAGCAGTTGCTTGGCCTGCCGGATGATAAGGTTTTCAATAATATTCAGAAATACGGGAATACCACGGCCGCTTCCGTGCCGATCGCGCTATGCGAGGCGTGGGAAGCGGGCAAGGTTAAAGAAGGGGATTTGGTATGCCTGGCGGCATTTGGCTCCGGATTTACCTGGGCGAGTGCATTGATCAGGTGGTAACAAAAGGAAGTTTTAACTTCCTTTTGTCGCTCTGGTCATTTGCTCCAGCATGTCCCACATGTCGTTTGGTATGGCTTCCAGTCCGTTAAACTGACCTGCACCCTGCAGCCATTCGCCACCGTCTATCGTGATGACTTCGCCATTGATGTAGGCGGAGAAGTCGCTGACCAGGAATGCGGCAAGATTTGCCAGCTCCTGATGATCACCCACGCGTTTTAAGGGCACACGATTTTTGAAGTCGAACTTCTCTGCAAGATCGCCAGGGAGCAGTCTTTCCCATGCACCTTTGGTCGGGAAGGGTCCCGGCGCAATGGCGTTGGTACGGATGCCGTACTTGCCCCATTCTGCAGCGAGGGATCTGGTCATGGCCAGTACACCGCCCTTTGCACAGGCCGATGGTACCACGTAAGCGGAACCTGTGAAGGCGTAGGTGGTGACGATATTGAGTACGCTGGCGGTTTGTTTTTCCTTGATCCAATGTTTTCCGAAGGCCAGCGTGCAGTTCACGGAACCTTTGAGCACGATGTCTATGATGGAAGAGAAGGCATTTGCCGATAATCTTTCTGTTGGGGAGATGAAGTTCCCGGCTGCATTGTTGATCAGGCTATCCACCTGTCCGAAGGTCTTTATGGCTTCTGCAAGTACATTTTCCACCTGACTGTATTCGCGGACATCGCAGGCAACGGCCAGCACTTTGCCGCCTGTGGACTGCTCCATTTCCCTTGCGGTGTTCTGGATTACATCGTCCTTTCGGCTCGTGATCACCAGGTTGGCGCCGAGTTGCAGGAAGTAGGTGCCCATGGCTTTGCCGAGGCCGGTGCCACCGCCCGTGATTACAATTGTTTTCCCTTTTAAGGCATCATCCCTAAGCATTGGTTGGTTGTACATGCGTTATTTCTTTTGAAGGTTATCAATGATTGTCTTTAAAATGCTCCTGGTTGCGGGCGACCACCACTGCGCGAGCATATTGTTCAGCGTATCCGTTTGATCAGCAGAGATGGTGTTTATGAGTTCCTGCCGGATGTTCAGCTTGCTTTGCTGCCAGGTATTGGCCTCGAAGGCCATGTATTTGCGCACGCGTCGTTCGGCAGCGGTCAGGATGCTGTCGTGGTTTACGACCTCATCCACAAGCCCGATTTTCAGGGCTTCTTCCGGGTTGAAGAGCTTGCCTTCGAGGAGGCTTCTGGAAGCATCGGCTTCACCGAGCCAGAATGCGTAAAGCTTGAAGATGCTGTGGGGCACAATGATGCCGACAGGCACTTCATTTAAGCCAATGATGTACTTGCCTTCCGCCATGATGCGAGCATCGCAGGCGATACCGATAACACATCCGCCCGCAGGACTATGGCCGTTTATGGCTGCCACGAGTGGCTTTTTGAATTTGCATAGGTTTGCGGTAAACTGGAAGAAGAGCGTCCAGAAGGAGCGCGTTTCAGCTTCGTCGTAGTTGTACAGCTCGATGAGGTCGAGGCCTGCAGAAAAGAAGTGGTCCGTTCCGGTGATCATGGCGCCGCCAATGCTGGCGTCCGCGTCGATGTTCAGGATCATGTCGTTGAGCTCGGTGATCATCTCCCGGTTGAGGGCGTTCGACTTGCCGCGGTTCAGGGTGATGATGGCCAGGCGGTCCTTTACCGTTACTTTTATGGTGTTCATGATATTTGGCTTAAATAAGAAAGCCTCAATATACAATTATTGAGGCTTTAGCTTATATAAGAAAATATTTAGGTGTTCGCGTTGACTACCGAGTGTGCCTGTTACTATTCCCGCAATGCGGGTATTAGATGCTTGCAGTTTGATGCTTTTAGAATGTATTCTTGAACATCATGCTCTCAACAGGTTTCGTTGTCTTGTTGGCGTATTTAGGGTTTTCTTTACTGTTGTACATGGTTTCGATATCGCCCTCTACGGCAAAATAGATAAGCTGGCCGATGGGCATGCCCGCATAGATGCGCACGGGTTGTGCACAGGAGATCTCAAGCGTCCAGGTGTTGCAGAAGCCTACATCGCCTTTTCCGGCCGTTGCATGAATATCAATACCCAGGCGGCCCGTGCTGGATTTGCCCTCCAGGAAAGGCACATGAGCATGGGTTTCGGTGTACTCTACCGTTACGCCTAGGTACAGCGTGCCGGGTTGCAGTACAAAACCACCCTTCGGAATTTCAAAATGCACCACCGTATTATGCGCCTTGGCATCAAGCACCCGGTCTTTGTAAGTCGCCAGGTATTTGCCTAAATGCACGTCGTAGGAATTGGTGCCTAAACACTCCGGCTGGAACGGTTCAATGATGATTGTACCCTTCTCAATTTCTTCCAGTATGCGCTTGTCTGATAGTATCATTTATTAAGATTTGCGCTAAATTATGGTTAATTTAGATACTTTTACATTGATTTTCTAAAATAGAGATGCCTGTAATTCTAAACAAGATCATTGACGAACATACCAGACTTGCGGTTTGGAAAATTGAAGAAACGGAAGAAGAACTCTTCGGCGGTCTGCAGTTAAAAACACATGAACTTGATTTTATTGCTTCCCTGAACAACGGGAAAAGGCTGCTGCACTGGCTGAGTACGCGCCTGCTTTTACGCAGGATGCTGCAAACAAACGATTACATCGACAGCCGTATGGATGACCAGGGGAAACCTTACCTGGTGAATGGCGACTATCAGATCTCTTTCAGCCATTCCTTTGATTATGCTTCTGTGATGATCAGCAAAAACAAGCAGGTGGGCGTTGATATCGAGCTCATCAAAGACAAGATCCAGAAGATTAAGCACAAGTTTTTGAAACCTGCTGAGCTTGCCGGGCTTGCGGATAAGAATAATACACTGGCTTTGTACATCTGCTGGTGCGCCAAAGAGGCAATATACAAGTGGTATGGCAAAAAAGGCCTGGAATTTAAGAAGCATATAGACATTTATCCATTTACCCCGCAGGATGAAGGTGTTGTGCAGGCCAGAGCGGTTTTACCCGAAGGGGAGGTGCTACTGGAAGTGCCATATTTCAAAGTGGAAGAAAATTATATGCTGGGGTATGTTGCTGCAACGTTATAGCATTTACGCATACGCCATTGGATTATTTCAACATGAACAAAAAAGTAGAATACATAGACTGGGGCCTGATTGATTATCAGGAAGCCTGGGATAAACAGGATGAGATTTTTAGTTCCATTGTGGCGCTGAAGGGGAAAAACCGCACGGATAACACGTCGCTGGAGACACCGAACTACCTGATCTTTTGTGAACACCCACATGTTTATACGCTTGGAAAAAGCGGTCATCAGGAAAACCTGCTGCTTGATGAAGCGGGACTAAAAGAAAAAGAAGCTACTTATTACAAGATCAATCGCGGCGGAGATATTACTTATCACGGCCCTGGACAGATTGTTGGTTACCCGATCTTAGATCTGGATAACTTTTTCACAGACATACACCTATACCTCCGCACGTTGGAAGAGGCGGTGATTTTAACACTTAAAGACTACGGCATCATTGCAGGCCGCTATCCGGGTTACACGGGTGTGTGGCTGGACGCGGATAATGAGAAAGCACGCAAGATTTGCGCGCTTGGCGTACGTTGCAGCCGCTGGGTAACTATGCACGGCTTCGCATTTAACGTAAATGCCAACCTGGATTACTTCAGGAACATCGTGCCTTGCGGCATCGATGATAAGGATGTAACTTCTATGGAGCGCGAACTTGGTCAGCCTTTAAACCTTGATGTGGTTAAGGAGCAGCTGAAGATGCACATCGCGGCATTGTTCAAAATGGAACTGCATACGAAAGCACAGGGTTAAACTTCCTGCCGGTGTTCTTTATCGGCTTGCTGCTTTATTATTATCTTGGCATTAGCACTCTGGCAAGCTGATCGGGATGTTTTTGGTTGCTAAGCCGCCATCAGAAGTTTCCTTGTACTTGGAGTTCATATCCTGTGCAGTCTCCCACATGGTGCTCACTACGGCATCCAGACTTACTTTCGCTTTATCGGGATTGCTTTGTAATGCCAGCTGACTTGCAGTGATGGCTTTTATGGCACCCATTGTATTCCGCTCGATGCAAGGAATCTGCACAAGGCCTCCGATTGGATCGCAGGTCATGCCCAGATGGTGCTCCATAGCGATTTCAGCCGCCATGAGTACCTGACGTTGTGAGCCGCCCATAACTTCCGTAAGTGCAGCAGCAGCCATTGCAGATGATACTCCAATTTCCGCCTGACAGCCGCCCATTGCTGCGGATATGGTTGCGCCTTTCTTAAAGATGCTACCGATCTCTGAAGCGCAGGCGATAAACTGTACGATCTTCTCTTCGGTATATCCATCACAGAAAGCCATGTAGTACTGCAGTACGGCCGGTATGACCCCTGCGGCGCCATTGGTTGGTGCGGTAACCACGCGTCCAAAAGATGCGTTCTCCTCGTTTACAGCAAGTGCGAAGCAGCTTACCCAGTCCAGGATGTAGTTGAAGCCGTTGCCGCCCTTGCGGATGGCTTCCAGCCAGCTTGCATAATCATCATACGGCTGCCCGTTGATGAGTCGCTTGTTCAGCGCTGCGGCCCTGCGGCCAACATTCAATCCCCCAGGAAGGACACCTGCGGTATGGCATCCACGGTAGGTGCAGTCTTTCATCACATGAAAGTGCTGTAATATACCTTTGCGGGTTTCTTCTTCCGTTCTCCAGGAGAGTTCATTCTCCATAACCACCTCTGAAACCTTTAACCCTGTGGTTAAACACCAGTGCAGCAGGTCAGCGGCTTTCTCTACCGGGAATGGCAGTTCTACGAGTGTTTTCTCCCTTCCGGCTTCGCCTTCTTTAACCACAAAACCGCCCCCAATGGAGTAGTAGGTCTCGGAAAAAGCTTTTCCATTTTCCAGGAAGGCCTGGAAGGTTACGGCATTCGGATGGTAGGGTAGACTCTCGTTGTACAAGAAGATCAGGTCTTCATTATAGTCGAAGCCAAGATGCTTAATGCCTGCGAGGTTTAAGATCTGCTGTTCTTTGATGTTGGCAATGGTGCTGTCGATGGCGTTTACGTCGAAGGTTACGGGATCTGCGCCGGTTAAGCCGAGTAGGATGGCGACGTCCGTGCCGTGGCCTTTACCAGTCTTCGCAAGGGAGCCGTAAAGCAGAATCTTGATCTGTACCACCTGGGTGAGGTAGTCCTGATTTTCCAGTGCAAGGGTAAATTGTTGCGCTGCGCGCCAAGGGCCAAGGGTATGGGAACTCGACGGACCTACACCAATCTTAAATATATCAAAAACAGAGATTTCTTCTCGTAGCATAAGCTATAAAGCTAAGTAGTTTATACAATAATAACGCAATATAATGGCCCGCAAGGTGCGGGGCTTTTCGATATGGTTTTTTGAAAGATGATTACATCATACCACCCATACCGCCGCCGCCCATTGGAGGCATTGCAGCGCCACCGGCGTTGTCTTCAGGATCATCAGCCAATACACATTCTGTAGTTAATAACATCGCTGCGATTGAAGCTGCATTTTCTAATGCTACACGACCTACTTTAGTTGGGTCAATAACACCAGCTGCAATTAAGTTCTCGTATACATCAGTACGGGCATTGTAACCGAAGTCAGCAGTACCTTCTTTAACTTTTTGTACAACGATTGAACCTTCAATACCAGCATTCTGGCAAATTTGACGAAGTGGCTCTTCAACTGCACGTTTAACGATAGCAATACCAGTAGTTTCGTCATCATTGATGCCTTTCATACCTTCTAAAGCTTCGATAGCGCGGATGAAAGCAACACCACCACCAGCAACGATACCTTCTTCAACAGCCGCACGGGTTGCATGTAAAGCATCATCAACACGGTCTTTTTTCTCTTTCATTTCAACTTCAGAAGCTGCACCTACGTAAAGTACTGCTACACCGCCAGCTAATTTAGCCAAACGCTCTTGTAGTTTTTCTTTATCGTAATCAGAGGTTGTAGTCTCGATTTGCGCTTTGATTTGAGATACGCGTGATTTGATATCGTCAGTAGAACCAGCACCGTTGATGATGGTTGTATTGTCTTTGTCAATCACTACTTTCTCAGCAGTACCTAAGTAAGATAGGTCAGCGTTTTCTAATTTATAACCTCTTTCTTCAGAGATCACGGTACCACCAGTTAAGATTGCGATATCTTCTAACATCGCTTTTCTGCGATCACCGAAACCTGGTGCTTTAACAGCAGCAACTTTCAGAGAACCACGAATCTTGTTTACAACCAAAGTTGCTAGTGCTTCACCATCAAGGTCTTCAGCAATAATTACAAGTGGTTTACCAGTTTGAACTTGTTTTTCTAGTACCGGCAACAATTCTTTCATGTTGCTGATTTTCTTGTCGTAAATTAAGATGTAAGGGTTTTCTAATTCCGCTTCCATTTTATCAGCGTTGGTAACGAAGTATGGAGATAAGTATCCACGGTCAAACTGCATACCTTCAACTGTTTTAACTTCAGTTTCAGTACCTTTTGCCTCTTCAACAGTGATAACACCGTCTTTACCAACTTTGCCCATAGCTTCAGCGATTAACGCACCGATAACTTCGTCGTTGTTAGCTGAGATAGAAGCAACTTGTTTGATTTTGTTGTTGTCTTCACCAACAGTTTGAGATTGTTGTTTAAGGTTTTCAACGATCGCAGTAACTGCTTTATCAATACCTCGTTTTAAGTCCATTGGATTTGCACCAGCAGCAACGTTTTTGATACCAGCAGTAACAATCGCTTGCGCTAAAACGGTAGCAGTAGTTGTTCCGTCACCTGCGATATCAGCAGTTTTAGAAGCAACTTCTTTCACCATCTGAGCACCCATGTTCTCGATTGGATCTTTTAATTCGATTTCTTTTGCAACGGTAACACCATCTTTAGTGATCGCTGGTGAACCAAATTTCTTGTCGATAATTACGTTACGACCTTTTGGTCCTAAAGTTACTTTTACAGCATTCGCTAGAATATCAACACCTCTTTTCAGGGCGTCACGGGCTTCAACGTTATATTTTACTTGTTTTGACATCTTTGTATATATTAAAAAATATTATTATTGAACTACAGCGTATATATCGTTTTCACGCATAATCAGGTAATCTTTACCGTCAATAGGAAGCTCAGTGCCACCATATTTTCCGTAAAGAACAACATCACCAACTTTTACAGTAGGTTTTTTGCCTTCTGAATCTTCGTCTGAAACAGATACTACAGTTCCTTTGGATGGTTTTTCTTTCGCAGTATCAGGAATGTAGATACCAGATGCAGTTTTTTCTTCAGCCGCTGCAGGTTCAACGATAACTCTGTTCGCTGTGCCTGAAATGGGTTTAAGGTTTAATGCCATAACTTAATATTAATTATTTTTTAGTGTAAAAATTTAAATGTTATACCAGCCTATACACAGTTTCTATGCCAAGGGGTTTTAGCTTGACAAATTTGCATTTGCTGTCAGCAAGCCCTAAAAATCCCGCTGATCTCGTGTCAGACTGTCAGAAACAAAAAAGCCCGTTAAGAGCTGGTCTTAACGGGCTTAAAATCTTTATTGCGAACTACGGTGCTGGTTGCGCTGGCGTTTCTGCTGGTGCAGCATTGTTGTTTGCAGGAGCCGTAGTAGCAGGAGCGGTTGTCGCTGGTGCATTTCCAATTGGAGATGGAGCAGGTGTTCTATTCAGTTGTTCCTCAATTTTAGAACCTCCTGTTGAACCGCCGTTACCGGTTTTAGCAATGGTTGTAATAGATAAGGTAATTACAACAACTACTGCTAATAAGATCCAGGTGCCTTTTTCTAGAACATCTCCTGTGCGCTGTACGCCGAACATGTTACTGGCTGACGATCCTGTTGCCAATCCACCACCTTTAGGGTTTTGGATCAATACGAAGATTGACAAAGCGACACAAATAATGATCAATAGAATAATTAAAAAAAGCATAGTCTGTTATATGGTTAAATTTTCTTTTTTATAGATTGGATAAGGTCGGCAAAGTAACGGCTTTTTTCCGGAAACTTCAAACTTAATTTTTCATAAGTATCTATGGCCTTGTGGTAAAGCATCTGCTCGATATAGATCTTCGCCAAGGTCTCCGAAACCAGATCATTGTGGTCTTCCGCACTGCGTTTGGCCTTGTTCTCATTGTCGATCTGCTCTGGCCTCGGTGGCGTAATCTGCGGGTCTTTCTTGATAAACTCGTCAATGATTTTGGCATCCTTTGGATCGGCCTGATGTTCGGGCACATTATTCAGGATTTCCTCTGCGTTGAAAGGACTCTGGATGTGAAAGATGTGCTCTACATACTGCTGATGCAGCTCATTCTGGCTCTGCTTCTTTGGCGTGGCGTAAGGCTGGAAGATCGTGGAGTGCTCTTTCCTTGTTTTTGCAAGCCACCACAGGAAGGTGTAAGGAAGGGAGTCATCATCGTAGTTGGTGATTTCGTTGGTGTCCTTCTCCGTCTGACTGCTGCCCGCATCGGGGATCCAGCTTGCTGCACGGGAAAGGGAAAGCCCCTGGCCACCAAACTGCGGCTCCGGTTTGCTGTCAGCCTGCTCGGTGGTCGGTCCGGAATACTCCGCTGACGCTTTATCTTCCGCAATGAACTTTTCTTCGAAGGTGAAGAAGTCCGTCGCAGCTATATTTTCTACAAAATTATCTTCTAAGGTTTCAATTACAGGCGCATTTCCAGCACCAGTTTTCTCTGCTGAAGAAACCTCGTAATCATGAATATTAACTTCAGAAATCTCCTCGAATGTAGATTCCTCGTTATCTGCTGAAGCAGGATCTTCAGGTGAATTCAGGTTTTCTAATGAAGTATAATCATCAGCACTGTTGTGATCTACGGGCCTGTCGTAATCATGAATATTGATTTCTGCAATTTCCTCGTAGGTTTCCTGATCGTCAGTAGGGGAATCATTTACTTCCTCTACACAGTCGATTTCTTCAGGTTGATTAGGATCTGTATCTCCGAAGGCATAAACTTCTTCAAGTAAGCTTGCCGCTTCCAGTTCTGCTGCTTCGTCAAAGATCGACTTGCCCTCGACAACGTCCTCGCCACCAGAATCCGCTGCAATTCCGCCCGGCGCTGCAGGCAAAGGAACTGCTGCAATCCCCGAAACTGCTTCCTCCTGAACAACCGCTTTGCGGTGTAAAAACTGATGCAGCACTGCGCCATTGGTATAAAGTGCAGTGGTGGTTAAGGTTTGCTCGGCATCCTCGGTTTCCATGGAAAGCTTCGCAAGAATTAACCGCAGCGGCTGGAAATAGGGGTACTGTGCAACCAGTTCCTTCAATAAAGGAATGTCCGAATGCCTCAGGCGATCCGGATCATTAATGATAGAACTAAGCTGTTTATGATGGTCTAATTCCTGCTCCACGTTGCTAAGATACAATTATTACCATTGAGCAAAAGCCCTGTTAAAAATATCCTCCGTCAACTGGGCATTAATATCTTTGATCAACTGCGGCTCAAGCGACTGCAGGCTGTTGCCCGAAAGTACAAAGTCTTTAGACCTGGTAAATGACTCTTCAAAGCTCTGTTTCGCGTCTATATTGTTCGTGTACTTTACCTGCACTGTAATGGAAAGCCTGTTAGATCCCTGTGTTTGCGAGTTCTGCTGGCCATTGTCTGTCAGTGTTACCGGACGAATCTCATAGTTCGAAATCCGGCCTTCGAAGATTGCATTACCATCACTCTGAACAATGCTCAATCTCGACTGATTTCTGATCCTGGTACGGAAATCCTCCGTAAACTGCTGACTCAGGTAAGGCACCACTAAGGGCGCATTATTCTCAAAGAACTGCACCGTTACGGTCTTCATTTCCGGTGGAATCGAAGCGCCATTAAATTTTATAGAGCAGGAATTGAACAGTGCAACCACCGTAAACAGCAGGATATATAGCTTCTTCATCTAATTTAAGTTCAATTCTTTAATCTTGCGATACAGGGTGCGCTCAGAGATTCCGAGTTCCTGTGCAGCAAACTTGCGCTTGCCTTTATGCTTTTTCAGCGCTTTTTTAATCAAATCAGACTCCTTATCCACCAGCGACAATGACTCTTCAACTTCCTCCGCCTCATGTGCGTAGTTGTATTCCATTGGCGTGTTTGGTGCCGGTTTATTGATCGTTAGCGCCTGGGGTTCATACTTCGGACGGTCAATTTCCTGGTACAGCTGATTGATGTAATGCGGATTGTCTTCCATGATGTGCGCCGTATTGCCGCCACTCTGAATAATCTCCGCAACGAGTTTCTTCAAGTCCACCATGTCCTTTTTCATATCGAAAAGAACCTTGTACAAAATATCCCTCTCGGTAAAATCTTCTTTATTCTGGTTGCCATTGATCGCCATCGGCAGATTTGCCCCATTCTCATTCGGAATGTAGTTCATCAATGCCGCTGCAGTCACATTACGGTCCTTCTCCAGCACGCAGATCTGCTCTGCAATGTTCTTCAGCTGCCGCACATTTCCCGGCCAGCTGTAATTGCTCAACACCTGAATGGCATCTGGCTCCAGCTGTATCCCCGGACTGCGGTACTTATCACTAAAATCTGCTGAAAACTTACGGAAAAGCAGGTAAATGTCTTCCTTACGTTCATGTAAAGCAGGAATCCGTAAAGGCACGGTATTCAGCCTGTAGTAAAGATCCTCGCGGAACTTACCATTCTTCACACGGTTGTACACGTCCACGTTGGTCGCTGCGATAATCCGGACATCCGTTTTCTGCACCTTCGAAGAGCCCACGCGCAGGTACTCACCACTTTCCAGAATCCGCAGCAGGCGTGCCTGCGTACCCAATGGCAGTTCTGCCACCTCATCCAAAAAGATCGTTCCCCCATTTGCCACCTCAAAGTAACCCTTCCGCGCCTCATGTGCACCGGTGAAGGATCCCTTTTCGTGCCCGAATAACTCCGAGTCAATGGTGCCTTCCGGAATGGCACCGCAGTTTACGGCGATGAAAGTACCGTGTTTCCTTGCACTCATCTGGTGGATGATGTGCGAAAACACCTCCTTACCACTACCACTTTCGCCGGTAATTAAAACCGACATATCCGTAGGTGCAACCTGCCTCGCTATATCTATGGCCCGGTTTAGCAGCGGCGAGCCGCCAATGATCCCGAACCTGTTTTTAATATCCTGTACGTCCATATTTAATCCACAATTCTACCCAATAGGGTCGCTGATGTGCAACGTTCAACCACTACATTCACATATTGCCCAGGCTTAATCTCCTCCGTCGCCGGGAAAACCACCATGGCATTCTGGTCATTACGACCACAATAATCTGTTTTTGACTTCTTAGAAGTGCCTTCTACCAAAATGCGCAGTGTTTTACCAACGTTCTGCTGCAAACGGTATAAAGAGGTTTGCTGTGCCTTAACCAGTATTTCTGCAAGGCGACGCTTCTTAACTTCTTCCGGTATATCATCCACCAGTTTCCGTGCAGCCAATGTACCCGGACGCTCCGAGTAGCTGAAGGTAAAGGCGAAATCGTAACCTACATAATCCATCATGCTCAACGTATCTTCATGCTCCGCTTCTGTTTCTGTGCAGAAACCGGCAATGATGTCCGTAGAAATGGCACAATCCGGAATGATGCTCCTGATCGCGTCCACGCGGTTCATGTACCACTCGCGGGTGTAAGTCCGGTTCATCAGCTCCAGCACGCGGGAATTGCCCGACTGTACCGGTAAATGGATATAGTTACAAATGTTATCGTATTTCGCGATGGTATAAAGTACCTCGTCTGTAATGTCTTTCGGGTGAGAAGTTGAAAAACGGATCCGTAAATCCGGGCTAATTAAAGCCACCATCTCCAGCAGTTGCGCAAAGTTCACCTGGATGCCTGCAGCTTCAGAATCATCAGCACCCTTCCACTTGTAAGAATCTACGTTCTGTCCAAGCAAAGTCACTTCCTTATAACCACGGTCAAAAAGATCCTGTGCTTCGGCAACAATCGACTGCGGGTCTCTGCTGCGTTCACGACCACGGGTAAAAGGCACCACGCAGAATGAGCACATGTTGTCGCAACCGCGCATAATGGAAATGAACGCCGTAATGCCGTTTCCATTCAGGCGCACCGGACTGATGTCCGCATAGGTTTCCTCGCGGGATAGCAGTACGTTAATAGCTTTCTGACCATCTTCCACCTGGCTAATCAGTTGTGGCAGGTCACGATAAGCATCAGGACCAACAACCATATCCACCAGCTTCTCTTCTTCCAGGAACTTAGACTTCAGCCTTTCCGCCATACAGCCCAAAACCCCAACAATAAGCTTTGGATTTCTGCGCTTTTCCACGCCAAACTGCGACAAACGGTTACGCACTCTTTGCTCTGCATTTTCACGGATGGAGCAGGTATTAATAAAAACTAAATCTGCTTCTTTATAATCACCGGTTGTTTCAAAACCGTTATCTCCTAAAATCGAAGCCACAATTTCGCTATCCGCGAAATTCATTTGGCAGCCATAGCTTTCAATGTACAGTTTCCGTGCATTCCCAGGCTGAGGGGCGTCAATTCTTAAAGCCTCTCCCTGGCGCGCTTCATCATGTGTCTTATCTGCTAGCTCTAATTCAATCATTACGGTATGCTTTATTACTGAAATACAAAATTAAGCAATTAATTTTTAAAATGACAAAGTGTCAGATTTAAAAAGGCTTGCCAAACATTTTGCTTTCCATTTTCCTTATTGTAGTATAATTCAACTCTAGCGGCTTCATGACGAATCTTAACTCGACGAAAAAAAAGCTCCTGAAATGGATCGCAGGTGGCTTAATCACCATCCTTGTCCTGGTAATTGCTTCTGCGGTTTACATTGCCGCTAAGTGGAAACCCTTTCTAACCGAGAAGATTAAAACGGGTGTTTATGAAGCTTCTGATCACTTATACAACATAGATTTTACAGACCTGAACCTGAACATCCTTACGGGTACGGTGAGCATGGATAGCGTGAAATTATACCCCGATACAGCCGTGTTCCATAAGCTTAAAAAGCAGGATCTGGCGCCTGTGCACCTGTTTGAGATCAGACTTGATGAACTTAAACTCACCCGCATCAGCATCATGGACGCCTATTTCAAAAAACGGATCAATATGAATGCTATTGTGCTGGACCATCCTTCCATCAACATGTTACGCTTCAATGTTAAGCCGCAGCCTGACACGGTGAAAACCGCCACCAACTTATACCAGAAGATATCCAAATCACTGGAGTCTGTGCACATCAGGAGCATCAAGGTGCTCAACGCAAACTTCGATTACATCAAGGGTGAGAATGGAACGGTACTCAATGCCGTCAAAAAGCTAAATGTCAGCATCACCGACGTGCTCATCGACAGTGTTTCCCAGCATGACAAAGAGCGGTTCTACTACAGCAAAGACGTCGCCTTTGAACTCATCGGCTATAAGTCGGTCAGCAAAGACAAAATGTACACCATCAAGGTCGATACCTTAACTGGCTTCGCGAACAGTGGTGACATCCGACTGAAAGGCTTTCAGATGATCCCCATGTACCCCGATCTAACGTTCAGCCGTAAGTACAGTACGCAGCGCGACCGCTATGACCTGAAGTTTCCAACCATTTCTTTCCGGGGGCTGGATATCGAGCGCTTCAATGTTGAGGGGCGCCTGTATGCGGAAGCGCTGACCATTGCTTCGGCAAAAGTGAAGATCTTCATGAACCGCGAACTGCCACCGTCAAAGGACAACAAAAGCCGGAACTTCCCACAGATCGCCCTGCAAAGGGTGGAGCTGCCGCTGATCATTGATACGGTAAACCTAAAAAACGTTGATGTTGCCTACACCGAATACAACCCGATTGCACAGGAACGTGGCACCGTCAACATCGATAACCTTACCGGAACCATCAAGAACGTGACAAACGACTCCCTTCAGAAAAGCAAAAACGCCTTCATGGCGGCAGACCTTAAAGCGAAAATCATCAAAGCAGCAGACCTGGATGCACACCTGCGCTTCAACCTGAATGCAGCAGATGGCGCATTTACTTTCCGCGGTAGCATCGGCGCCATGAACATGCCAGCGCTGAACCCACTTGCATCGGCATTAGGCCTGGTGAAAATAGAAACCGGCAACATCCAGAAGGTGGAGTTCGATGTGAAAGGTAATGCCGTCGGTTCAACCGGAAGCATGAAGATGTACTACACCAACCTGAAAGTGCAGCTGCTGAAAGAAGGGGAGGATGGCGCAGCACCCAAAAAGAAAGGTTTACTTTCCTTCCTTGCCAATAAACTGGTTGTAAAAGATGCCAATCCGGAAAAAGGAGAGCCCTTACGCGTTGCCCCAATTCAATTCACCCGTTCCCCTTCACAATCCTTCTTCAGCCTACTCTGGAAGAGCGTCTTTTCCGGTATCCGGGAGACAGTGGGTATCGGCTTCATCAAACCGAAAAGCGCGGAGAAGTCGTACGAGAAAATAGAGGATAAGCTGGAAGAGCGTAAGGAAGACCGGAAAGAAAAACGTGAGGAGCGCCGCGAAGCGCGTAAGAAGGAACGCGAGGAAAAGCTAAAAGCGGATGACAAAAAAGAGAAAGCTGGTAAAAACTAGTTGACAGCATCGAAATCCTTCCCCGGATAGTGTATATTGTTAGCAGCTTTTAGCCGCTTATGTCAGAAAACGCGCATCGAAACTTCCGGATCGTAAAATATATCGCAGCCATCCTGCTGCCGATATCCATTATGTCCACCGCGCTATCCTGGTATTATGCCGAAAAGCTCAGACCCACCATCACCAAAGAACTTAAAGACCTGGTCTATACGGCAACGGATAGCCTCTACCGCATTGAGTTCTCCACCATCCGCACCAACTGGATCACCGGAAATGCCTCCCTGTACGATGTGAACATCATTCCGGATACCCTCGCCCTCAAGCGGCTCAACCTAAAAGAAACCGGGCCCAATAACGTCTACACCATCCGGGTGAAGCGATTGATGATCCACGGATTCCACCCGATCACGCTTTATCGCAAGAATAAGCTGCACATTGATCAGTTACTCTTCATCCGGCCGGACATCACCATGAGCAACCGGCAGCAGGTTTACAACGAAGATAAACCGCCCAGACCAAGGTATAACCCTTACGATTATATCTCCAAGTACCTGGCGGAACTGCATGTGGACAAGATCAACCTGCAGGAAATCAAGTTCAAATACATCAACAATAATGGTGAACGGCCAGTGGCAGATTCGCTGTCCAACCTGAACGTCACCCTCGAGGACTGGCTCATTGATCCGAATTCTGCTGCAGACCCCAAGCGATTGTATCTGCTTAAGGATGTGGTGCTGAATATGAACGACTACCTCTACAAAACTCCCGATAGTCTGTACCACATCAAGATGAACAGGCTGGACTTCCGCGCTTCTACCGGAAGGCTAAAGGTGCGGCAGTTCGCCGTGGTGCCGAAGTACCCTGAAATGGACTTTGCTAAAGCTGCAGGGTACGCGAAGGAACGTTTTAACATCTCCTTCAATGAGATCAGCCTGGGCGGGATCGACTTCCCGCTGTACATATCGAGACAGGAGCTTTTCGCTAAAGAAATGCGGGTAGACAATGGTTTTGTGTCTGTTTTTACCACAAATGAACTGCCGGGCCGCGGAGAAGCGATAAGTGGTAAGTTCCCCCACCAACTCCTGCAAACCCTTCAAGGCGTGGTTACCGTGCAGAAGCTCCGGCTGGAGAATATTGATTTCAGTTATGCGGCATACAATAAGCGCAGTAAAGAGAAAGGGCGACTAACCTTCAACAATACCGCTGGCACGATTACAAATCTGACCAATGCCCCTAAATACAAGGCCCTGAACCCGGTGATGTCCGCTAACCTGCATACCAAATTCATGAATAAAGGGGCGTTGAATGTAGATTTTAAGTTCCACCTCAGTGCCAATAATGGCTTCTTCAATTATAAAGGAAATTTAAAGCACCTGGACGGCAGGCTGCTGAACAAGATCACCCGGCCGCTGGCCATGCTGCAGATCAAGAGCGGGTATGTTGATGAACTCCGGTTTGACATCCGGGCCAATGAAAACCTGGCGCTGGGTACGCTCGACTTCAAGTACCACAACCTGGGTGTTCGGCTCCTTGAGCCTTCAGAGGATGACAACAGGCTGGTCACTAAAGGCTTCATGTCTTTCCTTGCAAACAACCTCATCATCAACTCTTCGAACCCTGATCACGAAGGGAACTATGTTTCTGCGAAAATCAATTATCAGCGCCCGCCAACAGCATCCTTCTTTAGCTTTCTGCATAAAACCCTATTCCAGGGCATCAGGCACAGCATCGGTTTCACCCCACAAAAAGAGAAAGAAATCAAGATGCAGATAGAGCAGTTTGAGCAGCGCAAAGCCGACCGTGAACAACGCCGGGAGAACCGGAAAAAGCGCCGCTAAACCATTCAATGCTTATGCTATACCTGTAAGGAAAACCTTGTCATGCAAAAGTTACCGTATATCGCTTTTGATGTGCTATCCTTAATATTGGATTAATACTTCAGCGATACTTTCGCAACATGAATTAAGCAGGTAAAAAAGATGCTTAAGTACCCTACAGCTAACATATGGATTCACGTAGAGATTTTCTCAAAAAGGCAGCCTTCCTATCCGGCGGTGCCGCTATGCTCAATACCTTACCCCCTGTACTTCAAAAAGCCCTGGCCATAAATCCTGCAGTTGGAAGTACATTCTATGATGCTGAACATGTCGTTTTCCTTATGCAGGAGAACAGATCGTTTGATCATGCACTTGGCACCTTACAAGGTGTTCGTGGCTTCAATGACCCGCGAGCAATCAATCAACCCAACAAGAATAAAGTCTGGCTGCAGTCCAACAAAGAAGGCCAAACCTATGCGCCTTTTCATCTGAACATCAAGGAAACGAAAATCGCCTGGATGGGATCTACCCCACACAACTGGACAGATCAGACGGATGCAAGAAATAGTGGTAAGTATGATCAGTGGCTGGATGTGAAAAAGCCCTACAAAGCCACTTACGCACACATGCCTTTAACCATGGGCTACTGTAAGCGGGAAGATTTTCCATTTTACCATTCCCTGGCAGATGCATTTACCGTGTGCGACCAGAATTTCTGCTCTGTCATTGCAGGTACCCATCCAAACCGTTATTATTGGATGACTGGCACCATCAGAACAGAGAATAGTGCTGAAGGCATTGCGCATGTCTGGAACAACAGTAACTATGATAAACCAGTCCTAAACTGGAAAACCTACCCGGAACGTCTGGAGGAAAATGGTATCGATTGGAAGGTGTACCAGAATGAGCTCACCATGGGCTTCGGCCTGAATGGCGAGGCAAGTGCCTGGTTAAGTAATTTCGGGACGAATGTCCTGGAGTATTTCCAGCAATATAACGTACGCCTGCATCCTGGTGCAATCACCAACCTGGCTGAAAAGAAGAAGGTCCTCCTTGCGCAAATCGCGGAATCACCCAAAGAAAATCTGGATGAGGAACAGCTGAAGAAAATCGACGCCATCAAGAAGCTTTTACAGAAAACCGAAGCAGAAGAGCAGCTCTACACCATGGAGGCCTATGAAGCACTCTCCGAATCTGCTAAAAAACTAAATAAAAAGGCCTTTAACATCAACTCGAATGACCCGGACTTCCATAGCCTTACCTCCTTATCCTATGAAGATAAGGGCACAGCGCGGGAATTGAATATTCCAAAGGGTGACATTCTGGATCAGTTCCGCAAGGATGTAAACGACGGTAAACTGCCTACCGTTTCCTGGTTAATGACGCCGGCGAATTTCTCTGATCACCCCGGCGTACCTTGGTTCGGATCCTGGTTTGTGAGTGAAGTGATTGAGATCTTAACTAAAAACCCGGAAGTCTGGAAGAAGACCATTTTCGTGCTTACCTACGATGAGAACGATGGTTACTTCGATCATGTGCCGCCTTATGTTTCCACACACCCCTTTAAAGAAAATGCCGGTAAAATGTCGCCAGGTTTAGACCCTAAGCTGGACTTCATCACCAAAGAAACACAGACAAATCCTTCCATGAAGGCAGACAGAATCCGGGAAAGTCAGATCGGACTCGGATACCGGGTGCCAATGATGATCATTTCACCCTGGACCCGCGGCGGATATGTATGCTCAGAAGTGTTCGACCATACCTCATCCCTGCAGTTCTTAGAAACGTTCCTGGAGAAGAAGTTCAATAAGAAGATCACGGAGGAGAACATCACCCCGTGGAGGCGTGCCATTTGCGGTAATCTAACTTCCGCATTCAGACCATACAATGGAGAAAAGATTGAGCAACCGCAGTTCTTAGATAAAAAAGCATTTATGCAAACCATCTATTCTGCCAAGTTTAAAGAAGAACCGGACAACTTTAAATCCTTGAATGCGGACGAGATTGCAAGTATCAATGAAAATCCCGCGACCTCGCCTGACTTCCCTCAACAAGAAAAGGGGATCAGAATGGCTTCTGCATTACCTTACGAGCTGTACGTGAACGGTGCGTATGAAAATGGTAAATACCGGATTGACTTCAATGCAGCGAATAAACAATTCGGCAAACAGGCCGCAGGCGCACCCTTCATTGTGTACGCACAGCAACCTTTCAAAGCAGAGACGCTTAAAGTCTGGGATTATACCGTCGCCGCAGGTGATGTCATTCAGGATGAGTGGGCAGTCCAGGACTTTCAAGATGGCCAATACCACCTGGACGTTCATGGTCCAAATGGCTTTTTCAGATCTTTCACAGGCACACAAGAAAACCCCGCCATTAGCATCTTATGTCGCTATGAAGAAGACCCGAAGAAACCGGGTAAACTGACCGGCAATATCATGGTCACGGCCATTAACAAAGGCAAGAAAGCTGAAGAAGTGTTCATCAGGGATGTGAGTTACAAAGCCGGTCCAAAGCAGCTTAAAGTTCCGGCGAATGGCAGGAGCAGCATTAAGCTTGATCTTAAGGCTAACCACAATTGGTACGACTTTATCGTTGAGGTTGCTGGATACAAGCAGTTTCAGGAACAGTTCGCCGGGCGGGTAGAAACGGGTGCAATAACCAGGACGGACCCGCTTATGGGCAGGATGGTCTAATGGCTAATAAAAAAGGCGTATGCATCAATCGATGCATACGCCTTTTTACTAACCGGGTTTGCCCCGTATTTAGTTTGCCAATGAAGCTGGCATTGGCTTATTCAATAGGTTCTCGTAATAGAAACGGAAACGTTCCGCCCTGTCGTGCGGCGTTTTCACACCACCCCAACCATGACGGCCTCCAGGATAGATCATCAGTTCAAAATGCTTATTTGCATTTTGTAGCTTGTCAATAAACTGGATGGTATTCTGCATGTGCACGTTATCATCCATATCACCATGCATTACCCGTAATAACCCTTTGTACTGATCTACGTAAGTCAACACGGAAGCACTCTTGTAACCTTCAGGGTTTTCCTGAGGCGTGTCCATGAAACGCTCTGTATAGTGACTGTCGTACAGCTCCCAGCTGGTCACCGGTGCACCTGCGTAACCGAAATCGAATACATCAGAACCATAAGTCAACGCCATACAAGTCACGTAACCACCGTAACTATGGCCGGTGATCAATAGCTTTTTACCATCCACCCAAGGCTGTGCTTTCAGCCAGCGGCCTGCAGTCATATAATCTTTCATCTCCCATTTACCAAGGCTGCGGTGCATCAAAGCAACGCCTTCCTTGCCAAACTGGCCCGAAGCACGGTGATCTACCGCAATCTGAATCACGCCCTCATTTGCCCAGTATTGTGGCGCAGTGCCCTTCCAGGTGTTGGTAACGTTACCTGCATTCGGTCCACCGTAAATGCTGAATACCACTGGATATTTCTTCGACTTGTCAAATCCAGTCGGGTAGGTAATTACTGCCGGAAGATTGTAACCATCATCCGTAGGGATGGTGATCATTTCAGTCTGACCAAATTCATAAGCTGCGAAATCTGCAGATTTGCTGTCACCAAGTTCTTTGATGATCTTACCATTGTTTTCTACTAAGGTTCTCTTTTGCGGCGTAGCAACGTTTGAATACGTGGTGATGAACTTGCTGCCATCCGGTGCCATTTCCACCTGATTGCTGTATTCACCAAAAGTTAAACGCTTCAGGTTTTTGCCATTGTAACTAACACGGTAGAAGTCGGTGCGGGTAGAAGCCTCTTTACGGGCCATAAAGTAAACCACTTTATTCTTTTCATCTACATGAACCAGTTTGGTTACCTGCCATTTACCAGTGGTAAGTGGGTTCAGTAATTTACCACCTAAAGTGTACAAGTAGTAATGCGACCAGCCGGTCTTGTCACTTCTAAGGATGTAATGTTTTTTGTCTTCCAGGTAGGTGATGCGCTCATCAAAGTCCAGGTCAACCCACGATTTCTGTTTCTCATCATAGATTTCCTTTTTAGCGCCCGTAAGTGGGTTCACCGCATAGAATTTCAGGTTATCCTGGCCGCGGTTCAACCATTGCACCATCATGCTGCTGCCATCATAGCTCCAGTAAGGCGTGCCGAAATACTGATCATCTTTCGCGTTGAAATCTGCCCAAACCACTGAACCACCAATAGCTGGCACAAACCCGATCTTTACTTCCGGGTTTTCATCACCTGCTTTAGGGTAGCGGGTTTTTTCGGTATAACCATGCTGTCCAGTAGAACCATAGATCGGGAACATTGGTACTTTGGTATCATCAAAGCGCATGAAAGAAATATGCTTGCTGTCTGGCGACCACCAGAAAGCTTTGTATTTGGTTGCGCGACCTAAGATCTCTTCAAAATACACCCATGAAGAATAACCGTTATAGATCACGTCCGTTCCATCATTGGTATAGCGGATCTCTTTTCCTGTGGTCACATCTACTGCATACAGGTCGTTGTTGCGGGTAAAAGCAACATATTTACCATCCGGAGAAAGGGTAGGGTTCTTCTCCTCGTCTTTGTCGTTCGTTAACCGTTTTGCTGCATCTTTTCCGTACTGGATAAATACATCAGCATCCTTCACCATTACGTTTACATTGCTCTTTGGTGGTGGCGTATAACTTTCCTTCTTGCCGGTATTCACGTCAACAGACATCAGGCTACGGCTTTTTACATCCATTTCAATGTAGTGCTGTGCATCGGCCCATCCGGTAACCGGGTTTAAAGGGGTGGTGAGGGAGGGTTGATTACCCAGCGTTTGCTGCTGACTTAGTCGCTTAAGCTGCGCCTGGGCAGTAGACATGCAGAAAATGCCGGCAGTTAAGGTAAACAGTAAAGTTTTATTCATATTAAACAATTTAAAAGTTGAAAGTAAGAAGTTAAAGCCATGCTGCAAAATATGTTTGATAGATGTTACCAAGAATTCAGGCGCGCCATTCCCGGCATACAGGCATAAAAAAAGGCATCCGCAGGGGATGCCTTTTCAATAAGGTATAAGCTGGCTTAGATGGTCCAGTTCCAGCCAAATTCGTCAGGCACAAGGCCATAGCGGATGTCATTTACTTTTTTCGCAATGGCTGCGGAAACGGGGCGATTTGCCGGATCATTCAAGGTGTGAATGGTGCCTTCAAAGCCAATCTCTGCAATCTGCGTGATCGTTGCTGCAGTACCTACGGCGAATGCTTCGGTAAGGACGCCACTGGCAATCTTCTCCAACACTTCTTCAACAGAAACACGACGCTCTTCGATGCCGTAGCCAAGGCTTTTCGCAACTTCCAGAACCGTATCGCGGGTTACACCATCAAGGATGGTTTCACGAACTTCCGGCGTCACAATCTTGTTGTCCATCACGAACATCAGGTTTGCGGTACCAGACTCTTCCACATACTTGTGCTCCTTTGCGTCGGTCCAGATCAGTTGGTCATAACCTTCCGCCTGTGCCTGCTGTGTTGGCAACATAGACATGGCATAGTTACCAGCGGTTTTCGCTGCACCAACGCCACCGTCTGCGCCACGGGTATAATGGGTTTCTATCTTTACACGTAAAGGCTTGTTGTAATAAGGACCAGCAGGCGTGGTTAGTACCACAAACTTGTAATCTGCAGAAGCTTTTACACCAAGAACAGCGTCCATCGCAAATAAAGTCGGACGGATGTATAGCGAGTTATTGGCTGCACTTGGCACCCAATCCCTGTCCAGGTTAATCAATGCAGCAATACCCTGCATGAATACCTCTTCCGGAATGTTCGCCATGGCCATTCTGGTTGCGGACTTGTTGAAACGGGCGAAGTTCTTGTTGGCACGGAAAACGCTGATGCTGCCATCAGGAAGACGGTAAGCCTTCATACCTTCAAAAATGGCCTGACCATAATGAAGTGCAGAAATCGCGGGACTCATCGGAATGGGGCCATAAGGTAAAACCTCGAAGTTTTTCCACTCGCCGTCAATATAGTCTGCAACGAACATGTGATCGGTGAAAACCTTACCAAAAGGAAGGTCCGTCAACTCGGTTTCAGCGAGTTTCGACTGACTGGTTTTGGTTATTTTAATATCTAAAGTGTCTGTCACTGCGGTAATTTTAATTCGGTACAATATTAGGCAAAAATATATTCCAATGCAGGTTTATTTCAGATTTACAGGTGTTTGAGATACACTAAGGCGCTTTAATTCAGAATTTGCGGCTGCATCAATACGCCTGTTTAAGCACAACTGTTTGCCTTCCGGAAATGGTTATTATGTAAGCTTTCGCCCTTAAGATGTAAGTACTTGGCGACATTATTCAAGTACATTACCCGCCCTTAAGTGTACACATGAGATTAAACATAGCGCGAAAACCAGAAAAAGTATATCCAGATCCAAAAAGAGTCATTGCCCGCTTCTTTTTCAATGGAGAGGAACGTGGAAAGCATGTTGTAAAAAAGGTGCTCAAGCTCACAGATGAACAGGTATTCGCCATTCTGTCGCCCTTACTTCAGGATTTTTCCAGAAGACATAGAAGTATAACAAAGATCCTGTTAAAGAACTTTGATAAGTTGAACACCTTGTTTGAAGCACTCCAAATCGATGGCTCCTCATTGAAGCTCAATACCAAGCTACTGATTGGTTCTTATTTCACGCATGAGTACTCCATAGAGTCTGCTGCTTTCTTTAATCCTTCTGTTGTGGAAGATCCGGATCAGACAGATCTTGAAGACGGAGAGCGGCGATTGATCATCAGCTTCAGAGCGGTTGGTGAGGGACATATATCCTCGATCGTATTCCGGCGTGCGCTCATTGACAAGAACAACAACATCCATGTGAGTCCTTCCGGCAATTACATTGATGAAGCTGAAATTGTACAGAATGCCACATACAGCAAGGAGCTATTTCTTGAAAAAGCCCTTGTGTCCAGAATCAGTCATGTTGTCGTTGCAGAATTGAATGCTAAACTGACGAGCTCGTTCGACTATGTGACCCTTCGAAGAATCATCATGGAGTCGCAGCAGAATGAACCAGATCCAATGAAAGATTCGGATCTGGAAAGAGTCCTGTGGTTGTCCGATTCTTATTACCAGATTACATTTTCCCAGGATACAGACATATCCGACCGTGTCATCTTCCCGATCTCGGAGTTTGAACGGAAAGGCATTGAAGATGCCCGTTTTGTAAAGTTTGTGGAAGAAGATGGTTCCATAATGTACTATGCTACTTATACCGCATACGATGGCATGCTGATTATGCCCAAGCTTTTAAAAACAAGGGATTTCTACAGCTTTAACATCGGCCCCCTTTTTGGTGCCGGTGCGCAGAATAAGAACCTGGCACTTTTTCCAAGAAAGATCAATGGCAAATATGTAATGTTATCCAGAATTGATGGCTGCAGTAACTACGTGATGTATTCGGATAACATCAATGTTTGGGAAAAGCCGATTAAGTTGCAACAAACGAAATACAGCTGGGAGTTCATCCAAATTGGCAACTGCGGCTCACCTATAGAAACCAGTGCAGGGTGGCTGGTAATTACGCACGCAGTTGGTCCAATGAGAAGGTATTGCCTAAGTGCCTGTTTGCTGGATATTAATGACCCATCGATTGTCATCGGACGCTTGGATGAGCCGCTGTTAATACCCAACCCTGAGGAAAGGGTCGGGTATGTTCCAAATGTGGTGTACTCCTGTGGGTCCATCATCAACAATGGGGAATTGATCATTCCCTATGGGCTGTCTGATTATTGCTCATCTTTCGCAAGCGTTAACCTTCAGGATCTATTGGATCGTTTGATGACTCAAACTGAAGTGGAGTGATGTGTTTGGGGGATCGGCACCTGATATTTTTCCATGGTTAATCTGGCCATCAGGTAACTGACAGTAGATTCCGCACCTTGATTCAGATTCACCTGCAATTCTTCAAGTCCGTCATAGCAGCCGCCGGTGCAAGGATTATATATGATCTGCTGCAGGTGATTCCTGCCAAGGAACCATTCAAATGCAATTTTCATCTTGTCAAGATATACCTCGTCTTTAAGAACCCGGTAAAACCGGTCGAGTGCCAAAACGGTGTATGCTACGTCAATGGGCTGTTCGCCGAATGCCGCTGCAACTTTCCCTTTTTCAAGCCATTGTTGATTAGAGATCACCTTAATTCCGGTACTGTCGAAAGTTTGATCCAATAGAAAGGCAAAGGCAGATTCGGCAATTTCCCGGTATCTTAGATCATCCGTCAGCTCATAGGCACACAGCAGCGACTCGGGAAGGATGCTGTTTCCATAGGTGAGATAGCTTTCGAACCATTCCCATGACAATTCTCCTTCATGTTTGTACATTTCCACCAACCTATTGGCAAGGGTGATGATCAGCTCCAAATGTGCGACTGTAGCCCTATTGCGGTTATAGTAGTAAAGCCCCTTTAACGCAAAAGCCATTGCGCGGGTGGAATGCCTCAATTTCGTTTGCGGCAGTGCTTTATCAAAAACCAGCATAGCTTTATCCGTAATTGATTTCGGTAGCACACCACGATGTGCGATAAGCACCCCTAAGGCCCATAATGCACGTCCATTCGAATCTTCCAGATTGGTTTCATAGTTCTGCTCGGTGAATCTTTTTTCTTCATCAACATAGTTCAGAAACTGACCATCTGCCTGCTGACAAAATTCGATGAAATCCATGTACAAAGCGATCAAGGGAATACTTTCACGGTCATTTGTAATCGCGTAATCCATCACAATTGCAATCATAGCCCTGGCATTGTCATCCAATGTATAGCCGGTTGTAATATCGGGTGCGTCAATCTTTGAAAACTGGATAATGCCGAAGGCCGTGGTCATGTGTTTAACAAACAGCAGGTTAATCGCCGGAATGCTGTACTTAAGTTCAAGATCTGGAACATGATCTGCAAATAGATTTGCATGGGCTATAGATACATTTTGCCAGGCACTTGCTGCGATCTTTTGCAAGCCATTGTTGCTGTATCTGTTTCTTAGGTCTTCATCTGCAAGCAGCAGGTTAACTGCTGAAGCCAATTGCCCCGAATGCTGAAAGTCAAAAATCAAACCAGCATCATCTTTCAGCACTTCAAGCGCATGTGGCATCGGCGTCGAGATAATTGGGCACCCACAGCTGATGGCATAGGAGAATGTGCCGCTTACCGCCTGATTCGGATCTTTAGAGGTAAACAGATAAATATCGGTCAGTTGTAGATACTCAAGCAGCTCCGGGAGCGGCAAATAATAGTTGATAAAGCGAACATGTTGATCCAGGCCCAATTCATCCACCTTTTGCTGAAGCATATTACGGTAACTTTCGCCTTCGTGTTTGACTACTGTAGGATGCGTTTTACCAATAATCAGAAACATTACATCTGAATTCTTTTTGATGATTAAGGGTAATGCAGCTAAAGTGGTTTCTATGCTTTTCCCAGCACTGATCAAGCCAAAAGTAGATAGTACTTTCCGGTTTACGAGGTTGTATTTTGCTTTTAAGGCTGCTCTGTTCGCATGCGCAACAAGGTGTACACCGTGCGGTATCACAGTTATTTTGTCCGCTGGAATGTAGTAGTCGCTGCTAAGCACATTCGCGGAATTCTGAGTCATCACAATAACAGCAGTACAACATGCAGTTAAACGCTCAACCATCAGTTTCAACTTTTGATCGGGCAGTGGCAGGACTGTATGGTAGGTGATGATGATGGGGACGTTCAATGATGACAAAAATTGAAGGAAATCCTTGTCATTGGCAGCATCGAACAATCCGAATTCATGCTGAATCACGACCAGCTTGATTGCTGTTGCTGCGTTGATGGCTTTGGCAGTCTGCATGTAGGCGTCGCGATCGGAAGTATTTAGTACGAACTTAACTTCCGGGGTATAACGATGCACTTCTTTGTCAGATTCTAAAGCGCAAACGGATGAAGAGAAAGCATTTTCGTACTTGCTGTCCAGCGCTTTAATCAAGTCCTGGGAAAACGATGCAATGCCGCATTCCCTTGGGGGAAAGGATGTGATGTAAAGAATCTCTGATGTAATTTCCCCAATATTGTGGTTCATATTTAAAGTTTAATCCCCCGACATTCCGGAGCAGTAAAATCGATAAAAGAAGATGGAACGTATTACACTATTCGTGATACTACTTGTAAGTTTCACATACAATTTCAGGCATCGATCCTGCATCTGAAAGCCCGACGAGTCCGGCTCTACGATAGTTCTTCAGCTTTTTGAAGTGGGATGGAGTTAAACCGGTAATTTTCTTGAATTGATTGGAAAGATGTGGTACACTGCTGTAGTGCAACTTGTAGGCAATTTCTTTCAGCGAGAGCTCGTTATACACAAGCAACTCCTTTACCCTTTCAATACGATGTATGATGACGAAGTGTTCAATATTTATACCTTCAACTTCAGAAAAGAGGTTTGCCAAATAAGTGTAGTCATAGTTCAGGGCCTCACTGAGGTGGTCAGAAAAATTCACCTTCAGTGCTTTGTCGGTATAATGAACGTATTCTATGACAATATTTTTGATCTGCTCAATGAGGATACTTTTCCGATCATCCATCAGCGCCAAACCAAACCTGGCAATTGCATCTGCGAAGCGCATCTTTTGACTGTTGGAGATTTGCTCCATAATCTCGATCTCGCCCAGATTTACCACAACATAGTGCAATCCAAGGCGCCTAAGCTCTTGTTTCACCACCATCTTGCAGCGAATGCACACCATATTTTTCACGTAGAGTTTCAAGGCTTGTAGCAAGGTAACCAATTTCAGCTAGAAACAGCTAAGAACCAGAAAACCTTTTAGCCTGACGCTCAATACAGTACCCTGAATTTGATGGTCTGCTCGATCTGTTTCAAAGACTTGAACAACTCCTTGTCGTATTCAGCATTGATATCTGTAATGGCGTAGCCGATCTGTGCATTGGTCATCAGAAACTGCCCTACGATGTTGATGTCGTGTGCAGCAAAAATGGTGTTGATCTGCGCCATGATACCCGGAATATTCTGGTGGATGTGGATCAGCCTGTGCGACTTCTCCATTCTTGGCAACTGCAGGTTCGGGAAGTTTACACTCAGGTAGGTCGCACCTGTATTCATAAAGTCGATCATGCGCTGCGGTATAAAAGTACTGCAACGTGGATTGTTCCTCGGATTATCGAAAACCACGATGCCCATCTCTGTACAAGCTGTTAAATCCAAAGACTTGGCCTTACCCAGATGTCCAATGGTCTTCAGCTTGTTTGCACGCTTCAACTTCTCCAGGTCTATCTTTTCATCTGCCCCAAGCAAAACCATGTGCACATCGGCAACATACTTTTCTTCAAAAGTTGTTTTGTGACGTACGGAAAAGCCATCCTTCTTCAGCATGCTGATGCTGATTTCCGGAACATCCCCAATCACCAGGCATAAAATCCTGTTTTTTGGGTAAGAGATGGCGCTGGGCAGGTTATTTACATAGAGGAATTCATCGAAACTAGGGGTAACATGATCTGCGCGGCTCACAATGCTATCCCTGGCGATGTTCTCCGTGAAGGCGAAGAACTTTTTGATCAGACCACTTTCGCGCAGCTGAAAATCAGAGTAGCCATCGCCAATGCCAAATACGTTGCCTTCAAGCTTCATGCCTTGCAGCAACTTCACTTTTCCACCTTCTTCACTCAGTGGATTGTTATGGTCGTAGTCGATAATTTGCCCGGTTTCATCCGTGACAAAGGTATTCGCATAGATGTTTTCTTTTTTAATGTGGTATTTGCTGACTACCGGCGTGATGAATTCCTTGAACCCACCGGAAACGATCAGTACCTCATCAGCATGTTTTTTAAAGAACTCCGCATTGCGGGAAAAAGAGGCAGAAACCTTCTTCTTTAGGCGCGTGATCAGCTGCTTCAGGTGATCCTGGTTCGCATTGAGCAGGCGGATACGTGCGGCAAGGCTTTCCGTAAACGACAACTTACCTTCCATCGCCAGGTTGGTATAATCCTCTATCTGCTTTAAGATCTCTTCTTTTTGCGGGTGATTTTTAAGGGAGATTTTAGCCATTTCATCCAGCGCTTCTACCTGTGTAAAGGTGCTGTCGAAATCGATGATGTAGTAGTTTTTTGTTGTCATGAATGGTTTTTTTGCAGTGCAGCACAAACCTCCCGGATACTTTCATCCAGTGGTTTGAAGTTTATGCCTATCGTATCTTTAATTTTTTTATTGCTGTAATAACTATAGCTGGTGCTGCTCCGTACGGTGTCGCTGGTGATGCCAAAGGATCTGCCCGTAAAGAAGGAGGCAAGTCTTGCCGCGCGCCAGGCAATACCCAGCATCCATGGTTTGGCCTCGCGGGAAGGTGGTTTCTTACCGAAACCTTCAGCGATCTGCCCGAACATATCTTTGAAGCTCAGGTTTGCTGCAGAGATGGTGTAGCGCTCCGCCTCGAGCGTGCTGTTCATCAGCTGAATCATGCATTTGGCAACATCTGTCACATCCACCAGCCCGGTAGAACCATTGGTGTAAAAGGATAAACCTTCCTGTACCAGCTTGAATAATGCACCGCTACCCTGATAGCCGGCATTTGCACCGATGATCACGGATGGATTAACGATCACAGCATTCAGTCCTTCAGAGATGCCACGCCAGACTTCCATCTCGCCTTCATACTTAGAAATCGCGTATGTATGTACATGGGGACTGTATTCCCAGTAATCGTCTTCAGTAATTTCCTGATCCTTTTTCGGTTCCCCCAATGCAGCAACCGAACTCACATGGAGTAAACGGGCGCCATATTCCACACAAAGGTTAACCACATTACTGGTGCCTTCAATGTTTACATGAATCATTTTGGCTTTATCCTTCGGATCAAAAGAGACCACAGCGGCGCAATGGTAAACCTGGGTTACGCCTGCAAAGGCCTCTTCAAGCGTTGCAGGTTCATTAATGTCTGCCGTAAACCATTCCAGGTTTAAATTCCCTTTCAGGACGTCAGGGATGATTCCTGTTTCGCGTTTAAGTGCACGCACCTGGAGGCCCTGCGATGTTAACTGGTGTGCCAGTTCAGCGCCCAAAAATCCGGTGGCACCAGTGATCAGGATCATTTCATTAATTTAAGGTTGTGCATCAATATATGGCCTCAAAAATAGATATTTGAGCCCACATATTGACATTTATGAGCCTATCCGACTTCTTTTCTCCCTTATCGCTCGACAAACTTAGCCCTAAAAACGGATTCCTGACCAGCCAGCTGGGCATGAAAGCCAGTTTTTATACCGAGCGTTTTCCAGAGCTGGAAGAGAATGCATACGATATCGCCATATTTGGGGTGCAGGATGACCGCGCATCCGTAAATAATAGTGGTTGTTCGCTTGGTCCGGATGCCTTTCGCGAGCAGTTTTACCTGCTGAATGAAGGTGATTTCCAATGCAAGATCATTGACCTTGGGAACATTAAAGCGGGTGCTGCAATATCAGATACCTATATCGCCGTGAAAATGGCGGTTGCAGAACTGATGAAACTTAACATCCTGCCGGTAATTATTGGTGGGGGACAGGATCTGACTTATCCGCAGTACCTGGCTTATGAAAGCCTGGAGCAAAAGGTGGATCTGGTTGTGGTGGACAATAAGTTTGACCTCGACGAAGATGATGAGGAAGGCATTGCAACCCGATCCGACACCTATCTCAACAAAATATTTCTACACCAGCCGAACTATCTGTTTAATTTCAGCAACCTGGGTTATCAGACCTATTTCGTAAACCAGGAAAGTTTGAAGGTGATGAGTAAGCTTTATTTCGATGCCCATCGTCTTGGTGAATTTACAACGGACATCAGCTTAACCGAACCCATCGTCCGGAACTCCAATATGATGAGTTTTGATATCTCGGCCATCCGTTCTTCAGATGCGGGTGCAAATGCTAATGCTACCCCCAACGGCTTTTACGGAGAGCAAGCCTGCCGCATCGCGCGTTATGCGGGCATGAATGATAAGCTAACGTCCATTGGATTCTATGAGTTTAATCCGGCATACGACAGTAATAGTCAGACGGCCCTGTTGCTTGCACAAATCGTCTGGTATTTCGTCGATGGTTTCTACAACCGTAAGAAGGATTTTCCATTAAGTCCGAAGTCGCACTACATCACCTACCGCACCACTTTAAGTGACGGGACAGGGGAGATGTTGTTTGTGAAAAGCAAGAAGTCCGACCGCTGGTGGATGCAGGTGCCTTACCCAACGGGTGTGTCTAAGAATGAGCGTTATCACCTGGTACCTTGCCGCTATGAAGATTACACGATGGCGGTAAATGGCGAAATGCCCGACCTGTGGTGGCGCACTTACCAAAAGCTGCTGTAAGCGGCACTTCCAGCTTCTGTCGGGATTGTAATTTTAGTGGTAAAGAATCGTTATGGTGTTATCAATATTTTATATTTGATAAGATAAACCAATCTGATTAACACCAACCAAATCACAATCAATGAAAAAATTAATTCTATCTGCTGCCATGATATTGCCTTTCGCTGCAATGGCGCAGCAAGGCTTTACCATCAATGGTAAAGTAGGTGCATTAAACGCACCTGCAAAAGCATACCTGATCTACAGAACACCAGGCGGACAATTTGCCGATTCTACCAATATTGTAAATGGTGCTTTCACTTTCAAAGGGCAGGTTGAAGTGCCTGTAAGTGCCAACATCCGCATTAAACATGCGCAGGCAACTGCAGCAAGAACGCCGCTTGACGTGCTTGGCCTCTACATCGAAAATAAAGCCATCAGCATCACTGCAAAAGACTCTGTGAAGCACGCGGTGATTACCGGTTCTCCGGTGAATGATGATAATGCTAAACTAACGGCGATGCTGAAGCCAGCAGTAGCAAAGATGGAAGCATTACAGGCCGAGTACGCATCGAAGACAGATGAAGATCGCAAGAACGAAGCTTATATGCAGACCGTTTATGCACGTTCTGAGAAAATAGAAAAAGAGATGCAGGACCTGAGCCAGGGCTTCATTAACAGTAATCCAAATTCTTATGTAGCCTTGAACGCATTCCGTTCTGTATTGGGTTACGATATTGACCCAACAACTGCAGAACCGGCTTTCAATAAGTTTTCAGCAGCGCTGAAATCTACGGCACTGGGTAAGAGCATCCAGACATCTATTGAAGGTGCGAAGAAATCACAGGTAGGCATTATGGCGACTGACTTTACGCAGAATGATCCAAGTGGTAAGCCAATCAAACTTTCTGATTTCAAAGGCAAGTATGTGCTGGTAGATTTCTGGGCTTCATGGTGCGGCCCTTGTCGCCGTGAAAACCCGAATGTGGTAAAAGCTTACAACACTTACAAGGACAAGAACTTTACCGTGCTTGGCGTTTCTTTGGACCGTCCGGATGGTAAGGAAGCTTGGGAAAAAGCGATTAAGGATGATGGTTTAACCTGGAGCCATGTTTCTGACTTGAAGTATTTCGATAATGAAGCTTCGAAGATGTACGGCGTACAGGCTATTCCTTTTAACTTCCTGGTAGATCCAAGTGGAAAAATTGTAGCCAGAAACTTAAGGGAAGAAGCATTGCAGACCAAACTGGCAGAGTTGCTGGGTGCGAACACTGCTGCTCCAGCTTCAAGTGCTGCTGCGGCTGCACCTGCAGGGAAAGCAAGCAAAGCTAAAAAAGCAAAATCATAAGGGTTTCATAGAACACTGCGCTGTTTTGAAATATTTAGAGGGCTGGTCATTATGACCGGCCCTTTCTTGTTTTATATCAAAGTTATTGATGGTCCTATTCAATAACGATCTGCCCGGTGTATATGCTTTTGGAGATCTTCTTCCGGTCATCAGAAATGAAGGCGATATAGGTTTCGAATACCTGCCCGGGTTGTCCTGAACAAACCGCTAAAGTTTCCTGGCCCGTGCCACGTTTCGCACCGCTGGTGGTATAGAATGCCATTTCCTCTTCCGGGAGATAGGCGAGCAACATCACCTGATCCTGACTACGTTGATAGCTTAAATCTTCTGGCGAATCCCAGGAGAACTGCAGTGTCCGTGCTGTTGTGCGTTCGACGCTGGGGTTTAATGCTTCAGGTAAGCTTCCATCTGCCACAAGTATGTTTTCGTAGTTGAAGTGGAAGTCCGGATTTTCTCCTGCAACAGCGCGTAGTGCCTGAGATACGGCAACATTGTGCGCGGTTTGGCCTTGCGCCCGGCTTACGGAGAAGCCGACGTTGAGAAAGGGGGTAGCGGGTTTTACGAACTTCATTGCGAAGCTGAAGCGGTTGTTGGCGGCGATCTGTTTTTCGCTGCGCGCTTTTACTTTTTCTGGATCTGGTTTCGCGCGGAGCACAGGTACGCCGAGGCGAATGTAGCCCGTAACGCGGGAAAGGGGTCCTTCTACAGGGCCGAGTATGCCGTTCTTTATTGTTGCCATTTTGATTGCGTTAATTGAAAGTATAAGATAAACAAAGATTAAGAATATGACGAATTTGTTTATCATTCAGGTTTTGGGCGGGCTTTGTCCGGGTATTGTTCGCCTGGAGGCGAAGCATAGGCGAACGAAAGGCGAACAATAGGCGAACGAAAGGCGGCTGATGGCCGGGGCAGGTGTGTTATCGGGGCGGAGATGTTTGGTGTTTAGGTTTTGCTGTGATAAAAGAAAAGAAGTATATTCGATTAACAATCAGCGCTATCGGAAGCGGCAATCAGACATCTAATTACGTCTTAAAGCCTTTTCTGTATTTGCTGAAATGGTCATTTAACGCTGCTCTAATATTTATGAAAATCTGCCGCTCTACGTTAGCACAAACGCTCTTCGTTACATTTTTGGTCCTCTATGCTTTATCGCTTTCTGCTCAACAGAATCTTGGCGGGTACAATAGTGCCGACACCTTTAATGGTTTTCAGCGGACTAAAGCTAAATACCCAGATTCGGCAATGGTTTATCTGCAGAAAGCCAGTCTAAACAATCCAGAAATGCTCGCATCTTTGCTTCATAACAGTTTCGCCCAGTCCTTTTTGCTATTGGATTCCGCGCAATTATCAAGTGATCCGGAATATTTGGCTAAACTGAAGACGGCTAATGTCAGTTTTAAGGATGCATTGGTGGAAATTAGGAGGTATAGAGCGACAGCCCGATTACTTCTTGAAAATGTCCAGGCGTCAGAAGACTTAAACATACATCAACAAGCCTCTGGGCTTTCGATGTGGGTAGAAGCGCAAGATGCATCTAATGACCCTCAGAAATTAGCACTAATTTCCGATGCCTTCTTGCGTCACTTTCAGGTTTCTAAAGATGCATATACGACCAGAAATGCCAGGTATGGCTTTCTAATTGCGAACTTAATGTATGCACATGCACAACTCCGGCCGGCTGCGAATGAGATCCTGGAGGTGATCTACGATAACCTTCAGGCAAATCAGATTGCCGGGGATGCGAGCACCGTGAGTGCTGTAGACCGCGATAGGAGAGCTTGGTACAGGTATCTTTTTGCGTATAATAATTTTGCTTTAGCTCAGGTGCGAGAAATTAGTGTAGATCGAAAAAGGGCTTTGCTAAAAACAGCAGCAGAGTATAGCCCGGATGCCATTGACAGGAAAGTTTATCCTGCATATTTTTATGATATGTATTTTCTGTTTGGCAAAGAAAAGCCATCCTTTGAAGAAGATTACCTGGCAGCTTTGAGTACCTCAGAAGATAAGTTTAAGCAGGTTCTGGCGATGTCCATGAAAGATCCATTTTATAAAGCAGCGGCGAAATCACTTTACAAAGATTCCTCAAATTTTAGTCAATATTGGTTGAACGAATTCAATAAGGTTGCGAAAACTGCTCCGCGTTTCGCTTTGCGGCAAATTGATGGTACTAAGTACGACCTGGCAGCAAACAAGGAGAAATGGACCCTAATAGATTTTTGGGGTACATGGTGTGCGCCTTGCAGAAAAGAGCATCCTGAATTACAAAGTATGTACTTGAAAACTAAAGATGGCCAGTTATCTAATCTTAATGTTATCACAATTGCAAGCAGGGATACGGAACAAAATGTACAAACATATTTCAACGAGTTTAAGTATAGCTTCCCGGTGATTATGTCTGACAAGAATATTGAAAAGCTTTATAACGTAAATTCCTGGCCCTCTAAGTTTTTAGTGAGCCCACAAGGTAAATACGTGGAAATTCCTTTCGGTGCAGATTGGGAAAGATACATCGCTGATTACATTAGGTAAGGTCTTGGATTTGGAAGGTGTGTGAGATTGAAGTGGGTGGAGAGGGGAGATGTTTTCCTTGGATCTTAGTATTTGAACGCGATACATTGGTCCGAAGCCATTAGTACACGGTAAAGCTAACGTATCCAATTTCGAATGTTTATTAAGCTTGGTTATGAATCAAATATGTAAATAGAATTGTCTCACTATTCCGTCTCAGAAATCTATGTGTAGTTATCTTTTCTTATAACGTTTTTCTAATATTGGGTATGCTAGATTCAGCACTTAGAAAAGACTGTAGGTAACACCCTTGAGCAATTTGGATGTGCACAGATATTTGAGGAAAAAATCCCCGGAGCTTCGAAGGAGAGCCCTCAACTTTTTAGTTTATTCCTCTGACCACGAAATGGCAATATAATGGAAGTTTTAAATCCTGACAGACTGGGTATGTCCTTGGAAGGTATGGTTTAAGGTGTTACTTACCAAAAAAAATGGTGTATTTACCATCGTTTTAGGCTTTAAAATAGAGGTAGTTTGTTTTAAAAAGAGGTCTAGAGTATTTGTGAGGCAGAAAACTCTACAGACGGAATCGATCTCGTGATTTCCGAGACACGCAATGTCTCATAAAATGAAGAGTTTCTGCCTCTGCGGTAAAGAGAAATTAGCTTTAAAAAGTCATTTTCTGTTGCTTTATAATCTAAGGATCAATCTATTCATTAAAACTGCTGCAAGGCTAGTTTTACAGTGTCTTTGTTGGGCTTAGAAATGGGTATTTTTTCTCCAGACTTCAGAAGTAACATACCGCCATCTTCTTTTAACCAGCTTTTAACATATTGTGGATTTACTAAATGACTTTGGTGAGTTCTTAGAAATCCCCCAGGGCGAAGTAAATCAGAATACTCTTTAAGTGTTTTAGAAACTAATATCTTTTCATTACTAGACAGGAAGAAGTGAGTATAGGTATTATCTGCTTCGCATCGTATAATTTCTGACAAAGCAACATACCTTATCTCGCTCTGCATCTGTAAGGCGATCTTATTGACATTCGTTTTCGGCTTATTCAGTTGTTGGAGTAAAAAGTCGATCTGCGATGTTTGTATTTGTCGTGCTAGTTTATACCCGGCATTATTAACTGCATTTACCAATTCTTCGATATCAATTGGTTTTAGGAGATAATCTAAGGCGGCAAACTTTACTGCTTGTATGCCATATTGATCGTAAGCGGTAACAAAGATAACTTCGAAGTTGCGAGTTGGAAGCAGTTTTAGTATATCAAAACCTGTTTGCTCTCCCATTTGGATATCCAGAAAAACTAAAAGAGGTAGATATTTTTCAATAGCCTCAACCGCATCACTTACATTTTGTGCTGTTGCCATTATTCTTACCTGTGGACAGTGCTTTTCTAACAAACTCTGTAGATTTTCTAAGTTCGAAATTTCGTCATCTATTAAGATTGCTCTCATCATTTTATAACCAATCAGTTAATGTTAAGTTGATGATAGTGCCTTTAACATCTGATCGTATGTCTAAAGTTAGCCGGATTTCTTTATAAATATTATTCAAAAGCTTTATTCGACTGGCACTCAATGGAAGCCCCAAACCCTTGCTCTTTTGTTCTGTGTTAAATCCGTTTCCGTTATCGGTTACATTCAAGATCAAATCATTTCCTTCCTTAGTAAAGGTGATTTTAATCTTTCCATCGTAAGCTTTTTGTGATATGCCATGCTTCACTGCATTTTCTACAAAAGGTTGCAGCAGCATGCTAGGTACTTCTATGTTATCTAAATCTAAGCTCTCTGAATGAATTATTTCGTAGGAAAAACCGAACCGCAGTTGCTCCATTTGCAGGTAATCATCTAATAAAGTTTTCTCATGTGATAGACTAATCAGTTCTTTATTATCGAGCACATTACGCGTTAACCGGGCAAATTTAGAAAGGTACTTGTTGGCATTGTCGACCTCGTTTTTATTCATCAGATTTTGTATGCCAGCGAGCGCATTAAAGAGAAAATGGGGGTTTAATTGGGAACGTATTGAGTTAAGCTGGGCTTTAGCAAGGTTTTTTTGCTGCTCGTTTTCCGCCAGCTTTTTTCTGTTTCTTTTTCTGATGAAGAAAAGGATCACAAGACCGGCAAATCCAATAGTAAATGCTACCGCGAGTGTGTAAATCAAGAGTTCTCCTTTGGAATAGTTTTCCTCATCCAAGGTTACAGCAAGCGTATATCTGGTGATGTATTTTTCTATTTCTCGCTGTGAAATATCCAAGTCAAGGCCTTCAGTCCATTTAATTGCCGGTTGGATAATAATTTGGTAATCACCCGACTTCTTAAATACATTTTTGTCAATTTTCACATGAGGCAAAAACTCATGTGCTTCAATATGGCCTCCATATTGCCAGGCAGTTGATTCGAAAATTATTCTATTATTTTTCTTGTCTTTTATTGAGATGTAGTAGAGATAGTCTATGTCTGATCTGTCTTTTACGATTGTTAGTTCGTCATCTTTCTCAGTAAAAATTAGGTTTGTTTTGTCTTTAGGATCGGTTATGTAGCTGTAGTCAACGCCGAGACCACTTGTAAAACGCTTTCCAAGAGATTTTATCTTTGCTTTAGGAATAGGCTTCGCATAGAAAACAGATTTGTCAATTTCTTGCGGTTTTTCGATGCTGTAAATCAATGTTGTGATTGTTTTGCCTTTTATAGGGAAGTTGCCAATTGTTACAGATCGGAACACTTCTTCGTCTCCTTGGTTGTCATCCTTTAGTTGCGCTTCGTTGATTGTCTTATTTACTATTATTGGTTCATTATCAGCTAAAATTGTGTACCGATAGCGATGTATATTAATATCCTTTCTGAAATAAATCTTGATACTAATATTATTGACTTGAGGTAAATAACTAAAAGATGTACGGGGCTGATTGGGAAACATATTTGCATAAAAAACATTTTTGGCTGAACTATCTACATACATTAGTAGTTTCCCTCCGCCAGGGTACGCATGAGAGAAGTTGATGCCCTTTTGCGCAGTTGCTGTAGATACCGCAATTAAGAAGGTAAGAAATACGAGGATTATTTTTTTCATTTGTTAAGTTGAATTTCATCAAACTTGTAGCAATTATAGCGAACCTGCAACCGCAAAACAGGAAAGGTAGTGATTCAAATAGTAGATGTGTTGTTTTATGCAGTATTGAAGTATTAAAAAAAACTCATTTTGTAGTATCTGATGGAGGAGCTATCTCAAATAACAAAGCTACGTGCTCTCCCATCAGATTTAAGCCGCATGGTATCAATACCATATAGTATACCGACCCAAATCATTGTATTCTATTTTAGCTGTAGGTTTAATCAGGTTATTCCAATTACAATAAAAGAAGCAGGTCATTTCCAAATAGATATATAGAAATCATGATGTATTTATATCTATATAAAATATCGACTAGTGCTTTACCTAAAAGAGAACATCGAAACTCAAAAAAGACTAAAGATAGCTTTGCAACAACGTCAAATTTGCAACAGCCTGTTGCAAATTCTGAAACTACATCTCGACTTTAGCATTCTTGAGGAAATGATTAGTTCATTAAGCTTACAAATGTCCAGGCTCTCTTGTAATTGTCTCATAAAAGGAAGCTTAGCTGCTCTCCTATCAGAGTTGAGCAGCATGAAATATTTACCATTATAGAATACCGACCTAAATTGAATGTATTTTCTTTTAGCTGTAGGTTTACTCAGGTTATCCAAAATACACAAAAAGAGGAGGGCAATTTTCAGACTGATATATAGATATCATAATGTATTTATATCTATATATCGAATACTAAATAGTGCTCCACCTGAAAAAGAACATCGAGTCTCCAAGAACAAAGCATTGCTTCTATTATCCTTTTTGAAGGTCAATCACCGACGCCCCTAAAGTCGCCCAACCCACTTCCATGTTGTACACCGAATGATGCGTTGATTTCAAATTTACAATTTTCCTAACCCTTAATGTTTCTTGCTCTTCATGGGAAATTTATTCCATTTTAAATGTTCGTATACGGTATCATCTTATTTCGGATTAGGTTTTGCATACTCTGACATGAAGAAAGTAGCATCTATATTGTATTTGGCTTAATGCACACATATAGTCGATTACCTTTCCAAACTGGGATACTAGTATGTATACTATTTTCCAGAAGTGAGCAATTATGTGTAATTAGTTTCACGCTAGAGCCGCTTTAGAAACAACACCTTACCTGGATAAACAAAATAAATAACAATGTCAGAACATTACGGAGCGATAGTAGAAAAAGTGGTTAGAAGAGAAGGCCACTCGTTAACAGACTTAGCGAAATTAATTGGAGTAAATAGGCGCTCTCTCTACAACTGGTTTTTACAACAAAGACTTAGTACAGAAGTGATTCTTAAGATCGGCAGAGCGATTAAACATGATTTTTCTGCTGAATTTCCAGCAGAATTTGTTCCCGCTGACTTCGAAATCATGGCAAAGACCAACTTATCATCAGGCCCGACTTCCACTGAAAGTATAAATGTTTGGCAGGAAAAGTATATTGATCTACTAGAGCGATACAACTTTTTGCTAATTGCAAACCAGGAAGTCGCAACTACAAGCAGTGAAAGTAGTTTCAACGTTTCGTTTGTTAATGCTAAAAGCGATGAATATAAAATTAAGCTTAATAATCCTCCCAGTGATCTTTTCCTAGAAAAGTGCAAGAAAGCTGGGTACAAAATCAAGTGCGTCAACCGGGGTGAAATAGCAAATGGCCAAAGCCATACCTTGAAATCTCTTAACGGAATGCAGTCACTTTATGAAGCAATTTAAATTGGAAGTAGTTCACGATTGTAATATACGTAGGCTAGAGAAAGTATGCTTGGGATTGCTCAACTTAAAAAGTGACTGACTAGAATGTTTTAAATCAGAATGTAGCTAGTTTAGAAAGATTACATAACCAGCAGCAGTTGTACTAACCCAAAGAAATTGCACTGATTATAAAACAATATAGGTCCAATGAATTAGAGTGTTTCCACAAAAGAAATTTAAGGAGCTATCCAATTATAAAGTTGAGGATTTAATAACAATTAGTCTAAAAAGGTAACTTAAGCGCTCTCCCTTAGCGTTAAGCTGCCTATCAATAGGATCATAATATACTGACCTGAATTAAAGGTTTTTTCTTTCAGCTGTAATTTGTTCAAGTAAAATATCACCCTTTTTACCAAAGTTCTATTCTAATAGTGGCACCGTGATCGTTTCTCATACTCTGTTTACACGCTTATTTTCAACGGTTGACAAGCAGTACATAATTGCGCTTTCAGGTAGTTTTACATCTATCAAATTGCACAATGTTTGTGTCTAAATGTAAAGC